>JGI20154J14316_10000009_pt1 | contig 122239 bp, 108 predicted proteins | sample COG_04_FD_14316 | JGI IMG/M metagenome (IMG submission 14316)
TACTTAAATCACAGTGCTCAACCCTCTACCCTTGCTGCGTTCCCGCCCTGGGGGAATTTGAGGGGAGCGACTTGTCTAAGACTTGCCCCGCGCAAAGATACTAATCTTTGTTTTTGAGACGAACTAAAACATATAAATTTTAACAGGTAATTTAATACATAAAAAATCCCTCCGTAAAACGGAAGGATTTAATGTAATGGAGTGCTAAATTGCTTAAAATTTAGCTAAGCTATGTCGAATACTAACCGACTTATCTATAATATCGCGAACAGCCTCAAACGAAACACGTTCTTGTGCCATGGTGTCTCGATGACGTATAGTAACACAGTTGTCGTTTAAAGTCTCATTATCAATCGTAATACAAAAAGGAGTTCCGTTGGCATCTTGTCTGCGGTATCTTCGGCCAATAGAGTCTTTCTCTTCGATCACACAATTAAATTCTAATTTGAGTACATCGTAAAGTTTACGAGCCAAATCTGGAAGACCGTCCTTTTTAGTTAATGGAAGAATAGCAGCCTTAACTGGAGCTAAAACCGGAGGTAAAGCCAATACAACTCTAGTATCGTTCTCGCCTACTTTTTCTTCTCGGTAAGCATTACACATGGTCAATAAAAACATGCGGTCTACCCCAATAGATGTTTCAACCACATAAGGTGTATAACTCTCGTTAATTTCTGGATCGAAGTATTGTACTTTTCTGCCAGAAAATTCTTGATGTGCTTTTAAATCAAAATCTGTACGCGAGTGAATTCCCTCTACTTCTTTAAACCCAAAAGGAAATTGGTACTCTATATCCGATGCTGCATTGGCATAATGCGCAAGTTTTTCGTGGTCGTGAAAACGATATTTTTTAGGATCTACTCCCAAAGATAAGTGCCATTTATGACGCGTTTCTTTCCAGTGTTCATACCACTTCATTTCTTGGCCTGGTTTAACAAAAAATTGCATTTCCATTTGTTCGAACTCACGCATTCTAAAAATAAACTGACGTGCAACAATTTCGTTTCTGAAGGCTTTACCGATTTGAGCAATTCCAAAAGGAACTTTCATTCGAGCGGTTTTCTGTACATTTAAAAAATTAACAAAAATACCTTGAGCAGTTTCTGGACGCAACCAAAGATCGCTTGCACCTTCGGCAGTAGCTCCCATTTTGGTGCCAAACATTAAGTTAAACTGTCTAACATCAGTCCAATTAGCGGTACCAGAAACAGGGCATCTTATCTCAAGTTCTTCAATAAGAGCTTTAACATCGGCTAAGTCTTCTTTACTTAAACTATCGTTTAAGCGTTTAGAAATAGCAGTCATTTTTTCTTTATACCCAACAACTCTTGGGTTTGTTTCTAAAAATTGTGCTTCCTCAAAAGTCTCTCCAAAACGCTTTGCAGCTTTTTTTACTTCCTTGGCAATCTTAGCTTCTATTTTTGCAATAAAATCTTCTACCAAAACATCTGCCCGGTACCTCTTTTTCGAGTCTTTATTGTCTATTAAAGGATCGCTAAAAGCATCTACATGGCCCGAGGCTTTCCAAATAGAGGGGTGCATGAAAATTGCGGAATCAATTCCCACGATATTTTCATTCATTTTCACCATCGAAGCCCACCAGTACTCTTTGATGTTTTTCTTTAATTCTGATCCGTTAGAACCGTAGTCGTATACGGCTGCTAGTCCATCGTACAATTCACTCGATTGAAATACATACCCGTATTCCTTAGAGTGCGCAATAACTTTCTTGAAAATATCGTCTTGATTTGCCATAGGCGCAAAAGTAATAAATTGAATTTGTAAACACTAGAACCTGCTCTGTAATAAATACCAAGTTAAATAGCATATAAGAATTTCATACTAAAAATAGTAGGTTCAAAAAAAGTAAAATTTAGCTGAGATGCATAACTAGGAAAATTCAATTTTTACTTAAAACCTAATATAGGTAAGGTAGCAAGTCTTCTTTTCAAATTGATATCTTTGAAGAATGATTTCGATAAAAAACACACTGATTTCCGAAGATTTACTAGAAAAAGAGTTTGTATGCGACCTTAGTGCCTGTAAAGGAGCTTGTTGTGTTGAAGGCGACGGAGGAGCTCCTTTAGATGAGGAAGAATTAAATGTACTAGAAGACATTTATAAAGATGTAAAACCCTTTATGAATGAAAAGGGAATTAAGGGAGTTGAAGAACAAGGTAAATGGGTTGTTGGAGAAGATGGAGGAAAAGAAACTCCTATACTAAACGGTAAAGAGTGTGTTTATGTTTTTTTTGATGAAAATAAATACGCTAAATGTGCAATAGAAGCGGCTTATAGAGCAGGGAAAACAGACTATAAAAAACCCATTTCGTGTGAGTTGTATCCAGTTCGAATACAATCTTACCCAGAGTTTGATGCTGTAAATTATCATAAATGGCATATCTGCAAACCTGCCTGCGAATGTGGCGCAAAGCTCAAAGTTCCTGTGTACAAATTTTTACGCGAACCCCTTATTAAAAAGTACGGAGAAGATTGGTACAAAGGCTTGGAGTTTGCTGCTGAAAAACATAATTCGTAAATTTTAAATGCGAATACATGATCTGATAAGATGCTCTTTTTATTGGATAAATAGAACAAAATAGCAGGTTATTTTACAAACAATTTTAGGTTTAAAAAAATTGTTTTTAACAGTTTACCAAAGCTTATAACTCTTTGTAAATAGGTTGTTTGAGTAGGATGTTAACCATTTGTTGAAAACTTCAATTATCTATTTTCAAACAGTACTTGTTTACCACTTATATATTCGAAATATTTGTAATCCTCAATATTAAATCAAAGGGGTTATTTCCTTAAATTTTAAAGTACTTAATTATTAGGCACTTTACTAAAGACAAGCATATTTTATGGCAAACATTGAACCAATCTTACAAGAAAACAAAGGCCGATTTGTACTTTTCCCTATCGAACACGACGATATTTGGAAATTTTACAAACAGGAAGAAGCAAGTATTTGGACTGCCGAAGAAATTGACTTGAGTCAAGACATAATTGACTGGGAAACTAAATTAACCGACAACGAAAGACACTTCATAAAACACGTGTTGGCTTTCTTTGCTGCTTCCGATGGAATTGTAAACGAAAACTTAGCAGAAAACTTCCTTTCAGAAGTTCAATACACAGAAGCTAAATTTTTCTATGGATTCCAAATTATGATGGAAAACATACACTCGGAGACCTACTCATTGCTAATTGACACCTACATTAAAGATAAAACTGAAGCCGCAAAACTCTTTCATGCCATCGATCATTTTGATGCAATTAAGAAAAAAGCAGATTGGGCTATTAAATGGATTGAATCGCCAAGTTTTGCAGAGCGCTTAATCGCTTTTGCTGCTGTCGAAGGCATTTTCTTCTCGGGCTCTTTCTGTTCTATTTTTTGGATGAAAAAAAGAGGCTTACTACCTGGTTTAACTTTTTCCAACGAATTAATTTCTCGCGACGAAGGGCTTCACTGCGACTTTGCTTGCATGTTACATAACGATCATATTGTAAATAAAGTTCCAAAAGAACGAATCACGCAAATTATAACGGAAGCTCTAGATATAGAAAGAGAATTTATTATTGAGGCACTTCCGGTACGCTTAATCGGAATGAATTCTGATTTGATGACGCAGTACTTGGAGTTTGTAACAGACCGTTTACTACAAGAACTCCACTGTGATAAAATATACAATGTAGAAAACCCATTCGACTTTATGGATATGATTTCGCTTCAAGGAAAAACAAACTTCTTCGAAAAGCGAGTTTCAGAATACCAAAAAGCAGGTGTCTTAGGAAAGGAAGAAGACGCTGGCTTTACTTTCGACGCTGACTTTTAATCTCCAAAAAACCAATTATGTTTGTATTAAAAAGAGACGGCCGCAAAGAAGCCGTGAAATTTGATAAAATCACGGCACGAATTCAAAAACTGTGTTACGGTTTAGATGCTTTAGTTGACCCTACCTCGGTAGCAATGAAAGTTATCGAAGGGATTTACGAAGGCGTAACTACATTTGAGTTAGATAATTTAGCAGCAGAAGTTGCAGCATCGCTTACAGTAAAGCACCCAGATTATGCTCAACTTGCAGCTCGTATTGCAGTTTCTAACCTACATAAAAAAACAAAAAAGTCTTTCTCGGATACGATGAGCGATTTGTATTTTTATGTAAACCCAGTTACGAATCAAAAGGCTCCAATGCTGGCTGATGATGTACACCAGATTATTCAAGACAATAAAGAAGTTTTAGATTCTACAATTATCTACGACAGAGATTTTAGTTACGACTACTTCGGCTTTAAAACATTAGAACGCTCCTACCTACTTCGCGTAAACGGACAAATAGCAGAGCGTCCTCAGCACATGTTAATGCGTGTTTCAATAGGAATTCACAAGGACGACATTCAGGCCGCTTTAGAGACCTACGAAATGATGTCTAAGAAGTACTTTACACACGCAACACCCACACTATTTAATGCCGGTACTCCTAAACCTCAAATGTCTTCTTGCTTCTTACTAACCATGAAAGACGACAGTATCGATGGGATATACGATACCTTAAAACAATGCTCTAAAATTTCTCAATCTGCTGGTGGTATCGGTTTGAGTATTCATAACGTTCGCGCCAAAGGATCCTACATCCGCGGAACAAACGGAACCTCAAATGGAATTGTACCAATGTTACGTGTATTTAACGACACCGCTCGTTATGTAGATCAGGGCGGTGGAAAACGAAAAGGTTCGTTCGCTATTTACTTAGAACCCTGGCATGCCGATGTTTTTGATTTCCTAGACTTAAGAAAAAATCACGGTAAAGAAGAAATACGTGCCCGCGATTTATTTTACGCCATGTGGACACCAGACTTATTTATGGAGCGCGTAGAAGCTAACGGAGAATGGACCTTAATGTGTCCGAACGAGTGCCCTGGATTGGCAGACGTTTACGGAGATAAATTTAGAGCGCTTTACGAAAAATATGAAGCGGATGGAAAAGGCCGTAAAACGATTAAAGCCCGAGAGCTTTGGGAGAAAATCGTAGAATCTCAAATTGAAACTGGAACCCCTTATATGTTGTATAAGGATGCCTGTAACGAAAAATCAAATCAAAAAAACTTAGGTACCATAAAGTCCTCTAACCTGTGTACCGAAATTATAGAATACACCGCACCAGATGAGGTTGCTGTATGTAACTTAGCCTCTTTAGCGCTCCCAATGTTTGTGGAGAATGGTAAATTCGATCACCAAAGGCTATACGATGTTACCTATAAAGTAACCAAAAACTTAAATGTGGTTATAGACCGCAACTACTACCCGGTTCAAGAGGCTCGTAATTCAAACATGCGACACCGTCCAATTGGCTTAGGAGTGCAAGGTCTTGCCGATGCATTTATTTTAATGCGCCTACCCTTTACTTCACCAGAAGCAAAGCAATTAAATAAAGATATTTTCGAAACAATTTATTTCGCTTCTCTAAAAGCATCTAAAGATTTAGCTAAAGTAGATGGAGCATACGAAACTTTCGAGGGTTCTCCGATTTCTTTGGGTCAATTTCAATTTGATATGTGGGGCGTAAAAGCTAAAGACCTCTCAGGCCGATGGGATTGGGATGAACTTAGAGGAGAAATTAAAGAAAGTGGCGTACGCAACTCTCTTATGTTAGCACCTATGCCAACAGCTTCAACCTCTCAAATTTTAGGAAATAACGAATGCTTCGAGCCCTATACCTCTAACATATATACCCGTAGAGTACTGTCTGGAGAGTTTATTATTGTGAATAAGCACCTATTAAAAGACTTGGTAAAGTTAGGCTTATGGAACGATAACTTGAAAAACGAAATACTACGTACAAACGGTTCAATACAAAATATCGAAAACATTCCACAAAACATAAAGGACCTGTACAAAACGGTTTGGGAATTAAGCATGAAGGATATTATTGATATGGCAGGAGAGCGCGGACAATTTATTGACCAATCTCAATCGTTAAACTTGTTTGTTGAAAACGCCAATTTAGGAAAGCTTACCTCTATGCACTTTTATGCATGGAAAAAAGGCTTAAAAACAGGAATGTATTATTTGAGAACTAAATCGGCTGTAGATGCCATTAAGTTTACAGTGCAAAAACAATCTAAAGCTCAAATAGAACCTGTGGTTGCTCCAGAAGCTGTAGAAGTTCAAGAATTTACTCCAGAAGAACAATTGGCTTGCTCCATCGAAAACCCAGACGACTGTGAAGCCTGTGGTTCGTAATCTAGAACTAACACTATTCATTTTTAAAACCTCTCAATTGTATTGAGAGGTTTTTTGTTTACAACAAGGTATTTGAAACAAAAATTTGAGCCAATGTATAACGCAAAGCTAAATTTTAACACGCTGCTATTCTTCTAATAGTGAGTGAGCTGCTCAGTCTACTAAAAAAAAATAATTGGAATAATAATTGATAGTAAACAAATATTAAACAAAAAACTATGAAATACTTTCCCCCCCTCTTTATCTCTGTTTTTATTTTGTTCTCGCAAATTGCACATGCACAATGTGGAAGTACAGAAACCGAAACCTATATAAATACACAAGAAGCTCTAGAAGAATTAATGTTCTGCGAGATTTTTCAAGGAGATTTACACATTCTAGGAAACGAAATAACGAATATTGAAGCACTCTCTTCGTTAATGGTTGTTCAGGGCTCACTTTACATCTATGATACAAACATAGAAACCATAGCCCCATTAATCAGCTTAATGAATGCTCAAGAGATTAACATCTACAACAATAATTTATTAGCGGCCTGTTGTGCCTCTTTAGATTGGCAAGAAGCGGTCTCTTTTGGATCTATTGCACTGATTAATATTATTGAAAACGCTGAAGGATGTAACTCTTATGCTGAAGCTCAAGCGACTTGCTTAGGCTTAATCCCTGGCTGTACTGATGAAAATGCGGTAAACTACAATCCTCAAGCTACTTTTGACGACGGCGGTTGCTTAAACGGTCCTGACCTACAAGTATCTACAGCTACAATATTAAACTCCTTAGAGATTAACACCTTTACCAGTACAGACGAATGCTTAGTAGCAGAAGGCTGTATTACCGGGACGGGCGAAAGAAGCACCTTGCGTTTTACAACCTCTATTTCTAACTACGGAAACGAAGATTTCTTTATAGGACAAACAGGTGGTGCAGAAAATTTAAATGAAAACTTTTATTGGGACGACTGCCATGGTCATGCACATTACGAGGGCTATGCAAACTACAGGCTCTACTACTACCCAAGCCTTGAACCTCATGAAACCATTGGTCATAAAAATGGCTGGTGCGTTATGGATTTAGGGGGCGCAATAGCAAGCGAGGCACCTGAAGGCGCAAATTACCCTTCTTGTACTTTCGAATACGGATGTTCTATAATGGGAATTAGTGCGGGTTGTTCGGATACGTATGGTTCCGGAATCTCTTGTCAATGGGTAGACATTACAGACTTAAATAGTGGAGAGTATGTATTGGCCGTTTCTACAAATATGGAAACAGATAATTATGCTCCACAATACGAAACTGATTTTTCTAACAACGTTGTTTATGTGTTGTTCGATTTTGAAGGAGACGAAATTATATCGGCCTCAGAGTTTAACGGCTCTTCTATTAGTGATGTGTGTAATCCAGATTTAAACGCTATCGATATGGGCTTTAACTTTTCTGATGAGGCTACAATTAACGAATCGGAAGTGCAAATGCCAAACGCATTTTTAAACGAATATTTTACCGAATCTGTACAACTTGTACTTACAGAAACAATTGATTTGAATGGAACCATAGCCTTTTTAGACTCCATAGAAATTAATGCTATTACAGGTTTACCTATAGGCCTAAATTGGGCATGCGAACCTCAAACCTGCTCGTTTCAGGTTGGAAACTCTTGTGTTGGAATTAATGGAATAGCCTCTGTAACTGGCTCATTTACCGCCTCTTTTTCGAGCACACTGCATTTAACAGACAGCGAAGGAATCCATCATGAAATTACACTGCCGTATACAGGCGGTAATAATTGGTTAGAAACAACTTTAGCAGGCGATTATTCTGTGCTAAACCCTTTTACACCAAACTTAAACTACACTGTAGAAATTCCAATATATGGATGTTTAGACTCTTTAGCCTTAAACTACAACTCTGGTGCAACCTTTAACGATGGAACCTGTGAATTTCCAAACCTTGGTTGTACAGATCCTTTTGCACTAAATTACGATGTGGATGCAAACACAGAAAACGGATCTTGTGAATATTGTGTTGAAGGAGCCGAATGGGTTGCTCAAATTGAATTGATCGATTCTTATGGCGATGGCTGGAATGGAAATAACTACTACCTTATTAACGAGTGGGGAGATACTACCTCAGTTGGAACTGTAACAAGTGGTTCTGGCGAAATAGATTTGGTTTGTTTAAGTCCTGGCTGTTACATTATGAGTGTTCCACAAGAAGGTTATTATCCAACTGAAGTTTCTTGGGAAATAACATCAGCTGGATTCCCAGATGTATTTGTTAGCGGTGGCTGTCCAGACATCCAACCCTTTAACTTTTTAAGTGAGTGTAGCTTTATTTCGGGCTGTACGGATTCGCTTGCATTAAATTACAACGAACTAGCAGACTTCGACGACAACTCTTGTACATACCCCGTTTATGGATGTATGGATTCTTTAGCCTTAAATTACAACCAACTCGCTACACAAGACGATGGCTCGTGTACCTACCCAATTGTATGCGATGAAAATTCCAGCACCTATATTTTAAACTTATACGACAGCTATGGTGATGGTTGGAATGGAAATACTTTTACTGTAAATCAAGACAGTACAGAAAACATTTTTGAGACTACCTTACTAACAGGATCAGAAGGAGTAGCTACTTTTTGTTTAGACGATGGATGTTATACCATTAGCATTGACGGGGGTACTTGGCAAGAAGAAATAACTTGGGACATTGAAGATGAAAACGGTGAAATTATTCTTACCGGTTTGGCTCCTCAGCAAAGTTTATTTGGAGTAAATACAAGCTGTTATTCAACAGCAGGATGTACAGACTCCCTTGCCTTAAACTTCAACGAACTTGCAGAAACAGACGATGGCTCTTGTACCTATTCAATCTATTGTAATGAAGGCTTCAACAGTGTGGTTATGGAATTACAAACAGACCCTTATCCACAAGAAACCTCATGGGACCTCATCTCTGAAACGGGAGACACTCTTTATAGTGCCAACGGATTTACCGAGGTAAATACCTTATATGTAGACAGTGTTTGTGTTCCAAACGACCAAGAAATTACCTTCCACTTATACGATTCTTATGGCGATGGCTTAACAAGTGGAACTGGCAATGGACAATTCAACTTTTATGTATGTGGCGCTCAAGTATTCTCAGGGTCTGCCTTTGAGAGTTTATACTCGGGCTTTTTTACAGGATGTGATGGTGCCTCAATAATTGTATTTGGTTGTACAGATGAAAATGCCAATAACTACAGTCCAGATGCCAATACAGAAGATGGCTCTTGTGAGTACGATGTGGTTTTAGGATGTACAGACACTTTGGCTGTTAATTTTGACCTGCTTGCAGACACAGATGATGGCTCGTGTGAATACATCAATTGCGAGTTCTTCGAAATGTTGATTGAAGTAAACTTATTAAGCACCAACGGAAATGGATGGAACGGCCTTAGTTACACACTCAATTCTTTCGACGAAACTATTCTTTTGGAAGGAACAATGAATGATGGTTTTGAAACAACAAACTACTATTGTTTACCAAACGGATGTTACCTATTTACTGTGCCAGAATATTTAGGAGGAGAAACCTTTAATTGGTCGATTATTATTGAAGATAAAAAACAAATATCTGGAACTTCTGGGGTGAAAGACAACTTTGGAGTTAACGAAATTTGCGAAGTAATTATGGGATGTATGGATCAAAGTGCGCTAAACTTTAACCCCTTAGCAAACCTAGCAGATGCATCGTGTGTTTACCAAGATGGAGGAACCCAAACCTTAGCTCTAACCAATGGTTGGAATTTAGTTTCTTCATATGTAATAGCAACAAACCCCGACATAGAATCCATAACAGCAGAGGTGTTTGAGCATTTAGTTATTGTGAAAAATTATTTGGGAACCGCTTACCTACCCGACTGGGGTTTTAACGGTATTGGCGATTGGAACAACACACAAGGCTATCAGATGAAAGTAACTACTGATGTAAACCTTGATATTTCTGGAGCGTTTGTAGCACCAGAGTTAACACCAATAACCTTACTAGAGGGTTGGAATTATGCCTCATACCTTAGGGCAGAAAGTGCGTCGACCATTGCTGTTTTTGCAGAAATAAATGAGGACATTGCTATTGTAAAAGATGGAGATGGACTGGCCTACTTACCAGACTGGGGCTTTAACGGAATTGGAGATATGGTAGCTGGAAAAGCATACCAGGTAAAAATGATTTCTGAGAGAGAGCTTGTGTACAATTCGAATACTGCTGAGTACAAAACAGTAAGTACTGATGTTGTAAATAATGAAACGACACATATTGAGTTTAGAAAAAACACAGGTAACAATATGCATTTGGTTATTCCTGCTAGAGCCTTTAAAGAAACAGTAAAGGATCAGGATGAAGTTTATGTGTACGACACTTTTGGTTCTCTGGTAGGAGCTGCAAAAGTAACATTCCCCAACACGGTAATCACCATTTGGGGTAATGATGAGATGAGCCTCGAAAAAAATGGTTTGTACGCTAAAGAAGAATGGACGCTGGAATTGTACTCTAGTGCTTCGAATACCCAAACCAACTTAATATTTTCATTGGAGCAAGGTACCGCATCTTTTGAGCAAGATGCTTTATTGGTTGCACTAGAGCTCACAAAATCTGAAGATGGAGCTGGATTAGCTCTATTCAATTCAATACCTAACCCGTCTAATCAACTTACAGAAATAAGCTACTTTGTTCCTACAGATAAGTACTTATCCTTAAAATTGTACAATTTATTAGGTAAAGAAGTACTGTTAGTAGATGAGGGACTAAAATCGATGGGTTACCATTCGATAAAGGTTAATGTAGCGCTTTTAGCTCCTGGTTCATATTTCTACAAATTACAATCAGACTCGAAACAAATAACAAAACGACTGGAAGTCGTTAAGTAAAAAAAAAGGCTTCATTCTAATAGAATGGAGCCTTTTTTTATTGATGTAAAAATCAAAAAAATCTAACTTTCTCTAATTGTACTTGGACAAACAAATTCAGTTGTGGGCACATCTGTTTGCCTGAGAGCTCCGTATCCACCAGCAACATCAATAAGCTTGCTGTAACCTTTTGATTTAAGTATAGAAATGAAAATTACTGACCGGTAACCACCGGCACAGTGAACATGGTATGTTTTATTGACATCTATTTTATCCAAATGATTGAAAACATAGTCTAAAGGTAAGTGCGCAGCATCTTCTACATGCTCTGCAGCATACTCTCCAGGCTTTCTTACATCAAGCAAATTAATTCCATTAGCGTAAGAACTTACAAATTCCTCTGCCGATTCTTGATCTATGGACTCAAAGGCTAGATCCAAGTATTTCCAGGTAGCAAAGCCACCTTTTAAAAAGCCAACTGTATTATCGTAACCCACACGGGCTAAACGCATAACTGTTTCTTCTTCTCTTCCCTCAGGGCAAATTAAAACAATTTTTTGATTTATGTCTTCAACCAAATTTCCTACCCAAGGGGCAAAACCGCCATCTATACCCACAAACCAAGAATTAGGGATAAATCCTTTAATGAATTCCTTTTGATTACGAACGTCTAAAATTAATGCTCCAGAGGCAACTTCGGCTCTAAAGTCCTCAATATTTAAAGGCTGTACTCCATTTTTAATAATGACATCAAATGGTTTGTTATCTATAGCCTGGTTCATCAATGCATTTTTTGGAAAATATTGGGGCGCAGGCAACATGCCAGTAAGTAATTCATTTACAAACTCGACCTTAGTCATATCTGATCTTAATGCATAGTTGCTTGCTTTCTGATTTGCTAAAGAATCGAAGGTTTCTTTACTCATATTTTTACCACACGCAGAGCCCGCTCCGTGTGCAGGGTAAATAATAATATGATCGCTTAAAGGCATAATTTTAGTGCGCAAAGATTCAAATAAAAACCCAGCCAGGTCTTCTTTCGAAACATCGGTTTTGAGTGCTAAATCTGGACGTCCTACATCGCCAATAAAAAGAGTATCGCCGGTAAAGAGCGCATTTTCTTTACCTTGTTCGTCAATTAGTAAAAAACAAGTAGACTCCATTGTATGACCCGGGGTGTGCAGGACTTTAATTTTTGCATTTCCCACATTTAGAACCTCGCCATCGAGGGCAGATTTCATGTCAAAACTAGCGGTAGCATTAGGGCCAAACACAATGGTAGCTCCTGTTTTCTTTGCTAAATCTACATGACCAGAAACAAAATCTGCATGAAAATGTGTTTCTAAAACGTATTTGATTTTTGCATTTCCTAGAGCAGCTCTTTCTAAATAAGGCTCAACTTCTCTAAGCGGATCAATTACAACAGCCTCGCCATTAGATTCTATATAATAAGCTGCTTCAGATAGACACCCTGTGTATATTTGTTCTACTTTCATAAGTCTTTGCTTGTGCGTTCTTTGTCGAACTTAACAAATAGATTAAGCCATATTAGTTTTGATAAATATAAGTTTAAAGGCGCAAATACAATTTGAAAAATCATCATAAGTACAATCATTTGTTCTGCACTCATCTCTGGAAAAAAGATTGATTTTACAAACCACAATAAAAGAAATAAGCCAACGCCTAATCCGTAGGATATATACATAGATCCGAAAAAAAAGCCAGGTTCTCTTTCAAATTTAAGATCGCACTCCTCACAACTGTAATGTTTCTTTCCAAATTTGTTTAGGTTATAAGGATGAGAATGAAAGAAGTCTCCTTCATTACACTGAGGGCATTTATTGTAAATGATACTATACACTTTGGGTCCTTTTCTTATTAACTTCATAAAATCAATTCTTTTAAAATTACAATAATTGCCATACCTAGAACAAAATAACCAAAAACTTTTTTCAGTCGAGCTCCTTCAATAAATTTACTTACATAACTCCCTATTAGTATGCCTAAAACAGATAAGCTGGAGAAAACTAATAATAAGTTCCAATTTATCTGTAAACCAGAAGACAAATCGCCTGTAAAACCAATTAAGGATTTTAGTGCGATAATCATAAGTGAGGTTCCTACCGCTTTTTTCATAGGTAAACCTACAAGTAATACCAAAGCGGGTATAATTAAGAATCCACCTCCTGCACCTACTAAACCAGTAACAAGACCAACAAAAAGACCTTCTGCAATAATAACTGGATAATTGAATACTCTTTTGCTTTTCTCTACTGATGTTTTACGCCCTTTTATCATAGAGATAGATGCCATCAACATAACGAGGGCAAAAAACAACATGATGGCCGTGTTTTTTGTAAGTACAAAGTTGTTTAGGCTTAATATTTCTTGAGGTATAGCATTTAGTAAAACACGCCTTGTAAAATAAACCGCAATAAAAGAAGGAACAGCAAATACAAAACCTGTTTTATAATCTATAGTTCCTTGAATACCGTTTTTAAAAGCGCCCACCAAAGCCGTAGTACCTACAATAAATAAAGAATAAGCCGTAGCTAAAACAGGGTTAACACCTAAGATGTATACCAAAACAGGAACAGTAAGAATAGATCCGCCACCGCCTATAAGCCCAAGAGTAATGCCAATAAGAAGAGCGCTAAAGTATCCTAAAATTTCGTGCATTTCTTTTTATATTATACAGTATTTTTATATTCGATATTCTGTAAACCGAAAATTTTAAATATTTCTGCTAAATTACTAATTTAAATGCAAAGTCTGTTTAACAACTATTTAGTACAAATACGTGCTTGCAACAAATACCTAAGAAAACTGCTTTATTCTAATTTAATGCTAGACAAAACAGCTTCTAACTCTTGAATGTGAAAACGTTTTCGCTGTTTCGGACAGTATAAAAAGCCTTCAGCATAAACGATGCGCTGATTTTTTTCATCGATAAGGGTGTGCGAAATAAATGAGCCTCCTAAAAAATCGTTAACCATAGTCCACAACCCACGCATTTCCATAGTATAAGGTGTTTGAGACTTCAGCGTAAAATCGGGTTCGTAAAGCATTTCTGTGCTCATGTAAGACTGTGGCCTTGTTCCTTCTACATGTGTTCTACCCAGAGAATCTCTAAGTTGAATAATAGACTCTTTACTAAGCTGAGAAGTGTTTTTATAAGGTAGTGAGTGTATCCATAAATTTGAAATAACATTCACCTTGGCTTGGTCTCTTCTTAGCCACACAAAGTCTTGCTCAGAAAGAATGACATTAAAATTATTGGGCACTAAGATGTTGTACTTGTAAGCTTCAAAAATTTCTTTTTGTAGTTCTTTATCAGACGATTTAGCAATCTTTCGTGTTCTACGATCCAAGTCTTTTGCCAAAAACCATTCTCTAACTTCTATTCCTTTAGTGCGAACTAAGTTAGTAAGCTCTTGTTCGGAATTTGAGGAAATAGAAACAACCAATTGCTCTTTGGCCCATTTTGCGTCCGATCTGTTTACAGAATTGGGTTGGCCTATAGTCAACCAAAGTATGTTTTTGTGTGTTTTAAAAATATTCGAAAACTGAGCAGGGTTAATTGCAAAAACATCAAACAAGGCCTCTTGCTGAGGAATGCCTAATACATTCGCTTGAAAGATGTTTTTTAGTTCTTGCCCAGTATTTCCTTCCCATAAATTATCGGGTATTACAATTACTAGTTCCGAAATATTACCGGTATTAGGAGGTAAAAAAGAGCGGGGCTTGTCTGGGTTTAAACCGTTTGTAGTATTTTGCTTGCATCCTGAAAATAAAACACTTAAAACAATTATAAGATTTAAAAAAGTAGTTTTCATATGGATTTATTTATGAGAATTAGACTGCATGTTTTTCTTTCTCAACTAAAGAACGCTAAACATGGTCGGGTCGTACATATAAAATTAATCGCTGGCCTACAGAAATTGCATCGTTTTTTAAATTGTTCCACTTTTTTATTTTTGAGACCGAACAGCCGTAACGATTGGCTATTTTACCTAAATATTCTCCGTTTCTTACCCTATGTACTACCCGTTCATCCTGCTCAGAATAATTTGGATAGGTTTTTTGTTTTAGGGCGTCTAGCTCAATAAAGTGCGCATAAATATCTGCTTCATTTGCCACAAAAACGCCCATTTTGTCAATCGGTAAAATTAGGTGGTATTTTCGCCCAGTAATACTAGGAATAACATTAATCTTATACGAGGGATTTAAAAATTCCAGGTCAGAAATTGTTAGGTCTAAGGAGCTAGATAAATATTCAAAATCAATTTGATATTTCACTTCTATAGTATCAATTTCGAAATGTGAAACTCTGGGTTCTTCAATTTTAATACCATGCTCATCTGCATAATTCATGGCATAGCAAACTGCTATAAAAGCAGGAACATAGCTCCGGGTTTCTTTTGGCAAAAAGCGTCTTATCTTCCAGTAGTTTTTATGTCCTCCAGAACGACGAATAGCCTTATTAACATTCCCTCTACCGGAGTTATACGAGGCCAATACTAAGGACCAATCTTCGTAAACTTTATAGGAGCTCTGAAAATACATACAGGCAGCTACGGTGGCCCTGTAAGGATCCATTCGTTCGTCTACATAAGAACTTACCTTTAGATCGTACTCTTTTCCTGTATTGTACATAAACTGCCATAAACCGGTGGCTCCTGCCCAAGACTTAGCTTTGGGGTTTAAAGCAGACTCTACAATGGCTAAGTACTTTAACTCTAAGGGCAAGTTAAATTGATCTAGAACCTGCTCAAACATTGGGAAATAATAAGCAGCCAAACCCATCATTCTAGACATCTGAGTTCGACGTTGCTTTGTGTATACATTTATGTATTGTTTTACATATGGATTAAACACTAATTCTATTGGTGTTTGAGTGTTTAACTCCTGTAATCTGAGATCGTATATACTGTCTGAAAAGACGGGTACCTCTGTGTTTGATTTTACAAAATCTTCAAAAATATTATCGGTAAAGGCGTGATTTGCCAATAAAATACTGTCGAAGTTAGCTACAATAGGGTCGTCTAAATAAACTGCTTTTAAGCTGTCTTTGTTTTTATAGTTTTCGTTTAAAGCTAAAGCCGAAATACTGAAGCCGAATAAAGTAAAAACAAGAAGCCTAATAGCGTTTTTCATTTTTTAGTGCGTTTCATTAACTTTTCAGAAAAAGCTAAAAGAGATTCTTCCATAAAAGCTGGAGCCATAAGTTGTACACCCATGGGCATGTTCTTACTTGAATTCCATAGAGGTAAAGAAATAGCAGGCACTCCTGCTAAATTGGCGTGAACTGTGTAAATATCTTCTAAATATGCTACTGTTGGGTCTTCATTTTTTACACCAATATTAAAGGCAGTTGTAGGAGTAGTTGGCATTAAAATAAATTCATTCTGCTCAAAAACAGCCTGTGTTCTTTCCTGTATTAACCTACGTACTTTTTGTGCTTTTGTGTAATATGCATCGTAATATCCGGAGCTTAATACAAAGGTACCCAGCATAATTCTGAGCTTCACTTCTTCGCCAAAACCTTCAGTTCTCGACTTCTTATAAGTGCTTTCTAAATCGTGGCCATTGGGACTTCTGTACCCAAAGTGAACGCCGTCGAATCGCGCTAAGTTAGAAGAAGCCTCTGCAGTTGTGAGTATATAATAAGTAGGTACCATAACATCAAGATAAGAAAAGCTGTGTTCTTCTACCGTATGGCCGTCTGCTTTTAAGTCTTTTATAAGCTGTAAAAAGCTCTCTTTTATTTCCGAATCTAAACCCGGGCTATCTATGTACTCCTTAAAGTAAGCAATCTTCTTTTTTTCTGATGAATCTTTTAGCTTGCTGTAAGAGCTCACTGGAACAGAAGAACTGGTCGAATCATTTTCGTCTTTACCCGCCATTATTTCTGTTACTAAAGCAGCATCCTCAACAGATTTTGCTAGAGGCCCAATTTGATCGAATGAAGAAGCGTAAGCAATTAAACCAAAACGAGATACACGTGCATAAGTAGGCTTAAGCCCAATCACCCCACAAAAAGCGGCAGGTTGACGAATAGAACCTCCTGTATCGCTACCCAATGCCAGTTGGCATAAATCGGCAGCAACAGCGGCAGCCGAGCCGCCCGATGAACCACCTGGGACTTTAGTCGGATTGATCGGGTTCTTTACTGGCCCGTAAGCCGAATTTTCATTTGAAGATCCCATCGCAAACTCATCGCAATTTAACCGACCTATAATTATAGCGTCTTCTTCTAGTAAACGCTCTACTACAGTAGCACTATAGAGCGACTCAAAACCATCTAATATTTTAGAAGAGGCAGAAACACGGTGGCCTTTATAACAAATATTGTCCTTAATCGCAATCACCATCCCTGCAAGTCTACCTGCAGTTCCATCCAGTAATTTCTGATCAATTATTTGGGCTTGAGCAAGAGCGCTTTCGTTAAAAACTTCTAAATAAATATTTAGATCTTGGTGCTTAGTAATGCGTTCTAAGTAATACGAAACTAAAGATTGGCAACTTACTGATCCTTCTAGTAAGGATTCTTTAATTTCGCTTAGAGAGGAAAAATTCTTCAAGGCTAGTACTTTAAGGTTTACTCTTCTTTGCTGTTCAATTTGTCTTTTTCTTCTTTGGCCGCGTCTTTAAATTCTTTAATTCCGCTACCTAGCCCACGCATGAGCTCAGGTATTTTTTTACCTCCAAATAATAAAAGAACAGCTAAAAGGATTAAAACCCATTCGTAGCCACCCATAAATCCAAAAAAGATTGATAAAAGTGTCATATACTTGTATTTTATACCCACAAGGGGTGCTTTGGGCAAAGGTAAGAATTGAAATTTGAATATATGAAATTGAAGCTTGAAAAATTTATCGACTCTTTAAGTAATATATAACGAGACGTATTTATGGCGCAAAAAATATGTATCTATCAGTATATCATTGTATTATAAAACAAATCTGAAAGAATATTATATGCAAACAAATTTCTTATATTTGCGCTCTTGTAAACTAAAAATTTAACGTGTTATGGAATCAATAATTATTTACATGCCAATCGTGATGGCAGTTATTGGATTACTGTTTATGGTTGTAAAAAAATCATGGGTATTAAAACAGGATGCTGGTGACGGGAAAATGAAAGAAATATCTGACCATATTTACGAAGGTGCATTAGCCTTTTTAAAAGCGGAATATAGACTCTTAACCTTATTTGTTATAGGCGTAAGTGTGCTGTTATTTATTGTATCAACAGTAGTACCTTCTACGCATTGGCTTATTGTTATTGCTTTTGTTGTAGGTGCCTTTTTCTCTGCTTTAGCGGGGAATATGGGTATGAAGATTGCGACTAAAACAAATGTACGAACCACTCAAGCGGCAAGAACTTCTCTTCCGAACGCACTTAAAGTATCTTTTGGCGGTGGTACCGTTATGGGGCTTGGTGTTGCTGGTTTAGCTGTATTAGGCTTAACGGTTTTCTTTATTGCTTTCTACAACTTTTTTATGGGAGGTCAGTGGACCAATAGTCATGACATGACCATCGTATTAGAAACCTTAGCTGGATTCTCTTTAGGTGCCGAGTCGATTGCATTGTTTGCTAGAGTAGGTGGTGGTATTTATACCAAAGCCGCCGATGTTGGTGCTGATTTAGTAGGAAAAGTTGAAGCAGGTATTCCTGAAGATGACCCAAGAAACCCTGCAACTATTGCTGATAATGTAGGAGATAATGTAGGGGATGTTGCCGGAATGGGAGCTGATTTATTTGGTTCATATGTGGCAACCGTATTGGCTGCGATGGTGTTAGGAAACTATGTTATTGAAGTAAATGACATTTCTATATTCAATGGTTTTGGTTCTATAGGTCCTATTTTACTTCCTATGACGATTGCAGGAGTTGGTATTGTAATTTCTATGCTAGGTACTATGCTGGTTTCTATTAAGAATAACGACGCTAAAGAATCTGAAGTAATGGGAGCATTAAACAAAGGAAATTGGTTCTCAATTGCTTTGGTTGCTGCTTCATGTTATGGTTTAGTTACCTGGATGCTTCCTGAAACTATGAAAATGAATTTCTTTGAAACTGGCGGAAATGTACTGAAAGATATTTCTTCGATGAGAGTATTTTATGCTACCATAGTAGGTTTAATTGTTGGTGGTGTTATTTCTTCTGTAACAGAATACTATACCGGTTTAGGTAAAAAACCAATCTTGAATATTGTGGAGAAATCTGCTACTGGAGCAGGTACAAATATTATAGCTGGGCTTGCAACTGGAATGATTTCTACTTTCCCTACTGTAATTTTATTTGCAATGGCTATTTGGTCTTCCTATGCATTTGCAGGTTTTTATGGTGTTGCAATGGCAGCATCGGCAATGATGGCTACAACTGCTATGCAATTGGCAATTGATGCTTTCGGACCTATTGCTGATAACGCAGGTGGTATTGCAGAAATGAGCGAACAAGATCCTATCGTAAGACAGAGAACAGATATTTTAGACTCTGTTGGAAACACAACAGCGGCTACTGGTAAAGGATTTGCTATCGCTTCTGCTGCATTAACTTCATTGGCTCTTTTTGCGGCCTATGTTACTTTTACAGGTATTGATGGAATTAACATCTTTAAAGCACCTGTTTTGGCCATGTTGTTTATTGGAGGAATGGTTCCTGTAGTTTTCTCTGCATTGGCTATGAATGCGGTTGGTAAAGCGGCCATGGAAATGGTGTACGAAGTTCGAAGACAATTTAAAGAGATTCCGGGAATTATGGAAGGTACTGGGAAACCAGAATACGATAAATGTGTTGAAATTTCTACCAATGCTTCCTTAAAAGAGATGATGCTACCTGGAATTTTAACCATCGGATTTCCTTTAATTATTACTTTTGTTCCTATGTTATTTGGAATGGATAAGCTTATGATTGCTGAAATGTTAGGCGGATATATGGCTGGTGTTACCGTTTCTGGTGTACTTTGGGCTATTTTCCAAAACAATGCCGGCGGAGCTTGGGATAATGCAAAAAAATCCTTTGAGGCTGGAGTAATGATTAATGGAGAAATGACACACAAAGGCTCTGCTGCTCATGAAGCTGCAATTACTGGAGATACAGTTGGCGATCCATTTAAAGATACTTCTGGACCCTCAATGAATATTTTAATTAAGCTTACTTGCTTAATTGGCTTAGTTCTAGCTCCAATTTTAGGCGAGGGAAGCCACACCTCTCAAATAGAGACTCAAGATGCTGTTATAGAAACAATTGCTGTAGAAGCAACTAAAACAGCAGAAGAGGTTGCTAAAACCTTAGTAATTACTTCTAAGGAATTCGAAAACTAAATTACCTTAACTAACCTTCGGGTTCTGTACATAAAAAAAAGACCTTCTCAAAAGAGAGGGTCTTTTTTATTGCAGAGCCTTTTTTGTAAAATACAAATGAACTCAAAGCCTTCCTTATATTTAAATTAACTTTAAGCCTTTAATTTTAATAGAACTTATGAAAAACAGAGCCATTCGAAATATTGCAATTTTGGGCAGTATAGCTATTGCCGGGATTATAAGTGTGCAGATATACTGGATTAATCAAGCTTTAAGTTTACAGCAACAAAAATTTCAGGAAGATGTTTTTATATCACTAAAAAAAGTTGCGGAAAATATTTCCGAATACAATCAAATGGATTTTCCGGTAGTAAATCCGGTAAAACAAATTTCGTCGGACTATTATATAGTAAACATTAGAGAGGCAATAGATGCTAATATTTTAGAGTTGTACTTAAGAACTGAATTTGTAAAAAGAAACATCCAAACCGATTACGAATATGCGATTTACGATTGTTCGAGCGAGAAAATGGTCTATGGAGAATACGTTTCTTTTAAAGACAAGCTCAATAAAAAAGCAATTGGCGAACTTCCTAAATACGATGAGTTTATTTATTATTTTGGTGTAAATTTTCCAAATAAGGTATCCTACCTAATAGCCGGCAACCAATTGTGGATTTTCTTCTCTTTCTTGCTCCTTTTAACCGTACTCTTCTTTGTGTATGCATTGAGTATTATACTTCGCCAAAAACGCTTATCTGAGCTGCAAAAAGACTTTATAAATAACATGACACATGAGTTTAAAACACCCATATCTACCATTGGAATAGCCGCAGCAGCTCTGCTAAACGATCGGGCAATTTCTGAAGAGAAAAACCTAACCAACTACACTCAAATTATAAAGGAGCAAAACCTACGCTTAAATAAGCAGGTTGAAAAAATACTCCAAATAGCAGAAATAGAACGCCAAGAAATTGAATTGAATTTTGAAAAAACAAGATTAAACGACTCCATAAATGCGATTGTAAAAAGTGTAGAGTTATCGTTAGAGAAACGAGCCGGTAAAATTGTAACAAATCTGAGCGCGAGCAACGATCTTATTTTGTGCGACAAATTACACCTCACAAATATTCTTTACAATATTATAGACAATGCCATCAAATACAACCATCAAAACCCACATATAAAAATTGAGACCTCAGAAATGGACAGGTTTTTGTGTATAAGAGTCTCGGACAATGGAATTGGCATTCCAAAAGAAAAAATAAGCAAGGTTAAAAACAAATTCTTTAGGGTATCAACAGGAAGAGTGCATAACGTAAAAGGTTTAGGTTTAGGGCTGTACTACGTAAATCAAATTTGCAAGGCGCATAATTGGCAATGGGAAATTGAAAGTAAGCTAAACAAGGGTACCACAGTTATATTTAAAATTAAACGATAAGTGTATGGCTAAGATTTTATACGTAGAAGACGATTTGAGTTTAAGTTTTGTTACACGAGATCAATTAGAGAAGCGCGACTATGAAATTGTGTCTTGTGAAAATGGAAAACAAGCTTTAACTGCTTTTAAGAAATCAATTTTCGATTTATGTATTCTAGATGTAATGCTCCCAGAAATGGATGGATTTGAGCTAGCCAAGAAAATTAGAGAAACCAACAAACACGTACCCATTATTTTTTTAACAGCCAGATCTATGCAAGAAGATAAGCTAGAGGGTTTAAGCTTGGGGGCCGATGATTACATTACCAAACCCTTTAATATTGAAGAATTGTGTCTTAAAATTCAAGTCTTCTTAAAGAGAAAGCTCGTTAATCAGCCAGTAAAAGAATTTTACAAAATTGGCAGCTTTACGCTTGATGTTAAAGAGCAAAAACTTTTAAAAGGAGAGGTTGAAAGAAAGCTAACAATAAAAGAAACAAAATTGTTATCCTTGCTTATTCAAAAAGTAAATACCATTACAAAAAGAGAGAATATTCTGGTAAGCTTGTGGGGCAAAAACGATTATTTCTTAGGTAGAAGTTTAGATGTATTTATTTCTAAACTCCGAAAACACTTTAGTGAAGACCCTATGATTAAAATTGAAAACATAAGAGGCGTAGGCTTTAAGTTGGTTGTTTTAGAGGAAGAGTCTTAAAAACATTATTTCACCAGAGATTTAATTCCATAAAAATAAGCCTGCTCACAAGGAACACAACCATTTTCCATCAAATCAAATTTCTGCATAAGAGCGTCTTCTATCCTTTTTTCGGAAGTGTAAAATTCGGCCTGGAGCTCAGAAAATTTAAGCTTACCAGAAGCTAAATCTTGAAATGTATTTTCTTCTAATAAGGAGGGGGCTTGAGCTGAGGTTACAGAAAAGCCTACCAGTTCAATTTTCTCCTTCCCACAACGAAAAACCTTTAAATACTTTTCATCTCTGTGTTCCAAAAAATTGATTTTCTCCAACGATTTTTCCCAAACAATATCACAAAACATTTCTAAAAGGGTGTTCGCCTCGTCGGGCTTTTCGGACTTAATAGAAGCCCAATCTTCGCCTGTTATGGTGTTGGCGGAAAGAAACTTAATAAAATCTTCTTTAAGAGGTTCCAATTCTTTAGGAGAAAGTAGTCTAAACTTCATAACTTAATAATTGATGGCTTTATTTTTAGAAGAGTATCGCTTGCTAATCTCGAATAGTTTCGGGCTCGAGTTCTCTTTGGTGTTTCTCTTTATACTTTTTGTACAAACTTGTTTGATGACTGTTTAAATCCAATTTTTTGCCTCTTATAAAAGCCAAACTGAGTCGGTTAGTCATCATGTCTAAAGCATCTCCATCCGAAACAAACAATGTTGCATCCTTTCCAATTTCTAAACTGCCTAAATTTTCATCAATTCCTAAAATTTTAGCCGTATTTAAAGTAATGCTCATTAATGCTTCCTCTTTGGTTAAACCATAAGCCACAGATGTTCCGGCAGTAAAAGGCAGGTTTCTGGAGCCCATTCTTTCCATATCTCCTTGGTAGTCTAAACAAAATAAAACGCCAGCATCTTGGAGAATTTTGGGTGTTTTAAAGGCCTCGTCTACTGCGGCACTTTTATGCATGGGTAGTCGATGTATTCTATTAAGAATTACTGGAACTTCGTTTTCGGCCAAGAAATCTGCTATTCGCCAGGATTCTTGAGCTCCAACCAAAACCATTTTTATAATTCCCATTTTTTGAGAAAATAAAACCGCTTGTTTTATTTCTTTGGCAGAGCTGGCGTGTATAAAAAGTTGTTTTGTACCGTCAAAAACACCCATTGTAGCCTTGTAGCTTAGGTCTAATTTTGGAGATTTAGATAAGAAATAACTTTTTGCATTTTCAAAAAACGCCTCTAGTTCTTGCAGTTCTTTCTTTAAATTATTTTTAGATTCCTCAACTTTTTTATCCTGAGCATACATCCATGGGCCTCGAGGCCAGTTTAAATGAATTCCGTCGTTTTCTTTATAAAGCGCGTCTTCGTAGTTCCAGGCATCAAACTCTACAATACTGGATGTTCCTGAAATACTTCCTCCTCTTGGGCAAATCTGTCCTACGAGAATTCCGTTTGTTCGAATGGTAGCCAAAACAGGAGAGTCTGTATTGTAGGCAACAATACTTCTGATGTGCGGATTAAAGTCCCCAACTTCATCATAATCTCGTGTAGCCCGTACCGCATCGATGTCTGCCAAACCTAGCGTGGAGTTTGGCAAAATAAAGCCAGGGTACACATGTTTTCCAATAATATCGTAGTATTCGGCATTAGAAATATCGATTCTTATATTATTAGCATCCTCAATGGTAACTATTTTTCCATCTTCTAAAATAATTAAGGAATTTTCAAGAAGCTCCCCATTACCAATATGTGCGGTGGCTCCGTACAACATAATTCGTTTGTTTTGCTTCTGTGCGGGAGTTTGAGCTACAAGCAAGGTAATTAGGCAAAAACAAAAACTCAGAGTAGTTAACTTTTTCATAAAGGAGTATTCTTTCTTGTACAATTGTTTAATTCTTGGTTCTGTATTTTAGTCGTCACAATGAAAGTGAAAACTCTGGTCTTTTGTAATTTTCTGCGCAGTAGATCCTGCTTTAGTGTCGCCTATCATTTTTTGAATCAACCTACTTCGCTCTGACTCATTACGAACTCTATTCTCTGAGTCTATATCTGTAGAGTAGTACAAGCAACCATCTACATAGGTTTGTTCTACTTTACTGTAAACAGACATAGGATGACCGGACCAAAGGACAATATCTGCATCTTTACCCGCTTTTAAACTCCCTACTTTATGGTCTATGTGTAAAAGTTTGGCAGGATTTAAGGTTACAAATTTCCAGGCATCTTCTTCAGATGTATTTCCATATTTCACCGCTTTTGCTGCCTCCTGGTTTAAGCGTCTAGCCATTTCGGCATCGTCGGAGTTAAATGCTGTTACAATACCCATATCGTTTAGTAGCGATCCGTTATGAGGAATGGCATCGTTTACTTCATACTTATAAGCCCACCAATCTGAAAAAGTAGAAGCGCCTGCGCCATGAGCTTTCATTTTCTCAGCTACTTTATACCCTTCCAAAATATGGGTAAATGTGTTTAAAGTAAAGTTCATGGAGTCGGCAACTTGCATTAGCATATTAATTTCCGATTGCCTGTAAGAATGACAGGTGATTTCTCTCTGATCTTTTAGGATTTCTAAAATACTCTCTAAATCTAAATCTTTGTGCGGCATTGTATGCTCTTTTTTCTCGCTTGAAGATCGTTTTTTCCAGTTATTCCATTCCTTTTCATAGGCTCTTGCTCTTATAAAAGCATCGTAATAAACTTGCTCTACTCCCATCCGGGTTTGAGGAAATCTAACACGAGAATAAGAGCCCCAATTGCTTTGTTTAACGTTTTCGCCTAGCGCAAATTTTATAAAAGGCTTCGCGTCTTTAAATAGCATTTCTTTAGCACTGTTGCCCCATCGCATTTTAATTAAAACCGATTGTCCACCAATAGGGTTTGCAGAACCGTGTAGCAACTGCGAGGTGGTTACTCCTCCAGCCAGCTGTCGGTATATATTTATATCGTTTGGACGCAGCGCATCAGACATTCGTACTTCGGCAGAGCTCACTTGCGTTCCTTCGTTTACACTTCTTAATGCTATGTGCGAGTGCTCATCAATTATACCTGAGGTTAAGTGTTTTCCTTGGCCATCAATAATTTCAAAAGCGTATTTGTTCTTAATTTCATTTACAGCCTTATTTCCTACTGCAATAATTTTTCCCTCGTAAATAGCTAAAGATGAATTCGACAGTATTCCAGCCTCTTCATTAGTCCATATCTTGATATTGGTAAAGAGTACCGCTTTTTGACGAGGTTTTTCTATCCAACCATAAGCCATGTTTGGAAACCATTGTTCGCCCATTTCATTAAACAGCTGCACCTTGTTTATATTAAATAGCGAATTGGGTTTTTTTGTTTCGGTATTCTTTTTTACAAAAGCACTTTTTCTCTTTAAAACAAAAGGCACCCAGTCGCCGTTTGCTAATAGGCCTTCCCCTTCAATCGGGTCGATGCCCTGACCACTCAAACGAACTAATTTTTTGTTTGCATTTTTGTAGGAAATACTAATCAGTTTGTTTTCTACTTTAAACGAAACCTTTAGGCTGTCTTTGTTGGTTATTTCTGCTTTTAGGTTTTGAGGTGTTCCTCCTATTTCAAAAGGTAAAATCTCTCCATCAATTTTTAAAACATACACGCCTCTATAGTCGTGACTTAGTACGTCGTTTAAAATATGAGGCTCTCCTTGAACCCAGTTTTCTAAAAGCTTACTATCCTGCTCAAACAGTTCTTTATCAAAAATTAGAAAGTTCGCTTTCATTCCTTTTTTAAGTAAGCCATAATCCTTTTCTATACCAAGCATTTTTGCGGGTATTGTTGTTAAGGCTCTTAAAGCTGTTTCTTTAGACAAACCGTAGCTTACCGTTTTTCTTACTTGCTTTAAGAACTCTTTTTTTGATTTTAGATTGGAGGCAGTAAAAGCAAATACCAATCCCTCGGAGGCTAAAAGTGAAGGGTTAGCAGGCGCTAACTCCCAGTGCTTCATCTTCTCTAAACTTAAATCCAAACAATCGTACGGATCACTAACATCGTAGGGTTCGGGGAAATTTAGAGGCAAAATAAATTGAATATTAGAAGTGCTAAGATCGGCTAAACTCAGATATTCGTCGCCCGAACCTTTAAGTATAAAGCTCATTTTAAACTCCTTACCAATATTAATTACATTTCGAATAGCCAGATGATTGTCTACCTCAAAAATGGGTTTTAACTTTAAGTTATTGTGCAGTTCTACTAAGCTTAAATTGCTTAAATCTTTGTTGTGGTTTGCCCAAATAGCATCGTAAACAGATTGACGTAAAAGAGCAATCGATCCCATAAATGAGCTTGGGTAATTTTGGGTAGAACTGCCTTTATCGAAAGCGTAATTAGCCGTTACTTTTGGCTGTAGTAAAACCTCTTGGGCCTTTCCTGTTTTTAAACTAACCAAAGCAGAACTTCCTCTAATAATTCCGTCTTCCTGATGCGTGAGTACTGTTCCAAAACCAGCCTCGATATACTCTTTTGCTGCCGAAATGTTTGGTGAAAAAACCTCTGATGCGTGGAATTCTGGTTTTAAAGCCTGGTTCCATGAGTAAGCGCCTTCCGTATTGCTTTCTAATTGCGGACGAGGGTTCCATTTTGTTTTAGCCACATCAGGCATCCCATAAGTACTGTAAGGATCTATAAAAGAGGGGTAAACATGCGCCCCTTCGAGATTATGAATAATTGAGTTTTCGGGTATATTTATAGCTAAACCAACATCGATAATCTTGTTGTTTTTAATTAGTAAAACCCCTCGTTTTATACTGGTTTCGGCGTCTAAATGAATTTCGGCATTAATAAATGCATGCACAGACTTGTAGGTAGATGCTACTCCATTTACTGGAAAATTCTCTTGTGCGTAGACTTGTAGAACAGTTGCTAAACAAAAGATAAAACCACTTAAGTACTTCATAAGTATAAATATTTATATGGTGAAATTAAGATATTTCTTTGAATGCGGTATAGTTTGAGTAGATTGCTGCTGGAAATTAGTAAATTTGCATGGATTAAAATATAAATTATGGAAACTGGATTAAAACATTTACACAGCTTTTTACCTTATATAGTACTAACCATTTTGGTGTTAGCCCTCTTAAAATCTTTTGTAGCCTACCGAAAAGGGCAGCCGCATACGGAGGCACATAGAAAAAATGGTTTAATCCTTTTAATCGTGGCACACATTCAGTTCCTTTTGGGTGTTGTATTGTATTTTGTAAGTCCAAAAAGTTTGGCAGCCTTAAACGATATGGGTGCGGCTATGAAAAATGCTGATCTTAGGTTTTATGGATTAGAGCATCCCTTAATGATGATTGTTGCTATTGTTTTTATTACCATGGCATACTCAAAATCTAAAAAAGACATTGCAGATCGTTTAAAGCACAAAGTGAAAAGTGTGTATTATTTAATCGCTTTAGTTTTAATTTTAAGTAGAATACCTTGGTCTGTTTGGCTATAAAACCCATTTATGTCGCAAAAAGTAAAAATTATTCCTACAGGAGAAAAAGCCGTTTTAGTTGGAATAATTACCCAATTTCAAAACGAAAAAAAATCTAAAGAATATTTAGATGAGCTTGCTTTTTTAGTAGAAACTGCAGGTGCAACCCCTGTAAAGCGTTTTACCCAAAAAGTGGCTAAAACAAACCCTAAGACCTTTATTGGGTCGGGAAAAATTAAAGAAATCGCGCATTTTGTAAAAGAAAATGAAATTGACATTATTATTTTTGATGACGAGCTCTCCCCATCTCAACAAAGAAATATTGAAGAGGTTTTTGGCGACCGAAAAGTACTAGATCGAACCAACCTTATACTCGATATTTTTGCAAGAAGAGCTCAAACAGCACATGCGTGTACCCAAGTAGAGTTGGCACAATACCAATACCTATTACCTCGCCTTACCAATTTATGGACTCACCTCTCCAAACAAAAAGGGGGAATTGGAATGAAAGGCCCTGGTGAAACAGAAATTGAAACCGATAGACGTATTATTAGAGAGCGCATTACTCTTTTACAAAAAAAACTGAAGACCATTGACAAACAAATGGCCACCCAGCGAAAAAACAGAGGCCAAATGATCCGGGTTTCTTTAGTTGGATATACCAATGTGGGGAAATCTACCATCATGAATGCACTAAGCAAGTCGGAAGTGTTTGCAGAAAACAAACTCTTTGCCACGCTCGACACCACTGTACGAAAAGTGGTTATTCAAAACTTACCTTTCTTGCTATCCGATACGGTAGGGTTTATCAGAAAACTACCAACACAATTAGTCGAATCGTTCAAATCGACTTTAGATGAGGTTAGAGAGTCTGATTTTTTGATACACGTAGTAGACATTTCTCATGAACATTTTGAGGAACAGGTAGCCTCTGTAAATAAAATATTGAACGAAATACAAGCCTCAGATAAACCAACACTAATGGTTTTTAATAAAATTGATTTATTTACCTACATTAAGAAGGATGAAGACGACCTTACACCTCGCACAAACTCCAACAACTCTCTAGAAGACTGGGAAAAAACATGGATGTCTAAAATGAACAACAACTGTATTTTTATTTCGGCGCATGAAAAACAAAATTGGGAAGAGTTTAAAACCACTGTGTACGATTTGGTAAAAGAAATTCATACAAGACGCTACCCTTACAATACATTTTTGTACTAATTAATTGGAGTATTTTACTTGCCAAAATACAAAACACTAATATTACACGTACAAACTACGTTCTAATTGTTGCTACAGTTGTATATTTGATCGAAATGAACAAACTAAAACACAAATTGTTAAGAATATCTTCACTTGGTTTAGCCTTTTTTGTGGCTTTACTAAGCACGGGCTTTACTTACAATTGGGAAGTTTGTTTAGATGTTGATGAAACAATTGTTTGTAAATCTGAGTCAGACAAAGGTGTTTGTGTTTGTGTTGAAATTCCGGTATGCTCCTGTTCGGATAAAAGCCACAATACCTGCGATTTATCTTTTAGTCAACTCGTGCAATTCGATTTTGAAGTTCTTTTAAATAAGTTTAGAGTTCAAGTTCCACAATTGGTGCTATTAAACTCTCCTATTTTTGCAAATGCTTCTGAGTCGATTGTTTATGCAAAGCTGTATTCTTTTTCTAATTACAGCATTCCTCCTCCTAAATCGGGACGTACACTTTTATGTACCATTCAAACCTTTCTTATTTGATCTCTTCTTAACAAGCGTTAAAAAGAACATTCATTTAATTACATTTTAGATATGAGAATAAATCTCAGCCTCTTGCTATTACTAATAGTGGGAGCAAATAATATATACGCTCAAGATATTCACTCCGAGCACAACATTGCAGGTTATGTATTTGAACGCAATGACAAGGGTAATTTAGTACCCATACCAGGAGCACACATATATTGTCCCAAAGAAAAAAAAGGATCGGTAACTGTTGCCGATGGTAGCTTTAGTATACAAGCCGACTTGCCATTTCCGCACACGGTAATTGCCAGTTTTGCGGGTTATAAAAGCGATACCATCCGCCTAGAAAAAGGCGAATCCATACAATTCATTCTAGATGCTGCTGTGTTGGATGAGGTTGAGTTAATCGATCGGCAAAAGTCAAGCGCAAAATCATTACTCGCGTCAACAAACATAGAGTGGATTTCAGAAGCCGAGCTTCAAAAAGCCGCCTGCTGCAACTTATCTGAAAGCTTTGAAACAAACCCCTCTGTGGACGTTAGTTTTACAGATGCAATTACTGGAGCAAAACAAATTCAAATGCTTGGTTTAGATGGGGTTTACACACAAATTTTATCGGAAAACATGCCCTTACTAAGAGGCCTTTCAGCCTCTTATGGATTAAATTATATTCCAGGTTCCTGGGTAGAATCTATCCAAGTTGCAAAAGGAACAGGGTCTGTGGTAAACGGTTTTGAATCCTTAAGTGGTCAAATTAATGTTGAATTATACAAACCCGCAACTGCAGATAAATTGTTCTGGAACACCTACGTAAGTAGCACAGGAACAATAGAAAACAACTTCATTGCATCTTCTCCAGTAAAAAACAATTGGAAAACTGCATTGTTAGGACATTATTCCTACCAAGGTAAGTCGGTTGATCAGAACGGCGATGGTTTTGCAGACGATCCAGAAATGAATAGACTTACCTTTTTAAACCGATGGGAATACAAGGGTTTTGACAACCGACACATTATGTTTGGAGTGCGTTACCTTAACGAAGACAGGGTAACAGGTCAAATAAGTCCGGTAATTGCTTCAGATGAGTTTATAGATCCTTATGAGGTTATAATGAACACTCAACAAGCAGAATTTCATTCTAAAACGGGCTTTATTTTTGACCAGCCTGGTACAAGTTTAGGTATAATAAGCTCGCTACGCTACCACAGCCAAGAAACTCTTTTTGGAAATTCTATCTACACAGGAAACCAACACAGTCTATACCTTAATTCCATATTCCAATCTAAGTTCGGAAGCCAAAACAAAAACTACAAACTAGGTTTGAGTTACTATGCCGACAACTATAAGGAGGAATTAAATGAAACAGACTTTATTAGAAACGACAGGACTTTGGGGGCCTTTAGTGAAGTCTCTATAGACAGTGGCGAGCGCTTTACAAGTATTGTAGGTATGCGTGCAGACTATTCTAAACTCTGGGGAATGTGGTACAGCCCGCGCCTTCACGTACGTTTTAATCCAATAGAAACAGTGGTTTTTAGAGCTTCGGCCGGAAAAGCAAATAGACAAGCCAATATACTGGCAGAAAATATTTCATATTTTTTTAGTTACAGAACTTTAGAAATGGATTTGTATGAAAATTTAGACGCAGAAGCTGCTTGGAACTATGGGTTTAACTTTACTACAAATTTTTCTATCCTAAATAAAGAAACCACCTTTAACATGGATGTATACCAAACAGATTTTCAAAACCAAGTAGTGGTAGATATTGAGCAAGGAGATAAAATTAAAATTTACAACCTTAATGGAACTTCTTATTCTACAAGTTTACAAATTGATGCAACTATAGAACCCGCAGAAGGTTGGGAGCTAAAATTTGCTCAAAAGTGGAACGAAACGAAGACTACTTATGGAGAAAATGGGTCTAGTACAACTACTTATATGCCTTTTGTTTCTAAATACCGATCGCTCGCACAAGTATCCTACGCTGCCTGGCAAAACAAATGGGATATTAATATTACGCTTCAAAATATTGGCCCAAGCAGAGTGCCAGCAAAGGGTGAGCAAGCAGAGTCTTGGTCTCCAAATTTCAACTTACTTTCTGGCCAGTTTACCAAAAGATTTAAGCGATTTGATTGGTATATAGGAATAGAAAACGCCCTAAGCTTTACCCAAGAAAACCCAATAAGAAGTATAGAAAGTCCTTTTTCTCCAGAATTTGATGCTGCCATGATTTGGGGGCCTGTTATGGGAAGAAAAATGTATTCTGGAATACGCGTAAAATTTAACGATTAAAGAACAAATTATGAAAAATTTAGCATGGATATTAGCCGTTGTTTTAACAACCTCTTCAATGGCTCAAAACAAACACAAGAAAGTAGAAACGGTAAACATACAAACCAGTGCCGTATGCGAAATGTGCGAAGAGCTTATTATTGACAAAAATTTGGTCTTTGAAAAAGGAGTTAAACATGCAGAGATGGATGTGGAAACTGGCTTGCTTACCGTAAGTTATCGGAACGATAAAACATCAGCAGATCAAATAAGACACTTAATTAGTGATTTGGGCTATTCTGCAGATTCGGTTAAAGCAGACCCAGAAGCGTATGATAATTTACATTTTTGTTGTAAAAAGAAATGCAAGTAAACCCTAAGCAGTGACAAAAAAATTAGGTTTAAAAGAAAACTTACCGCAGTTTTTACTCTTGGTACTGGTAAACGCCTTTGTGGGCGGCATACTTGGTTTAGAGAGGGTTATACTACCTCAAATTGCAGAAGTAGAATTTGGAATGGCAGTGAAAACTGCCATTCTTAGTTTTATTGTTGTTTTTGGTATTGTAAAAGCTTTGACCAACTACCTTATGGGTAAGTTTGCAAATACGTTTGGAAGAAAACGCTTTTTGGTTTTGGGCTGGTTGTTTGCTATTCCTGTACCCTTTTTATTACTCTATGCTCAATCTTGGAACTGGATCATTTGGGCAAATGTGTTTTTAGGAATCAATCAAGGTTTGGCTTGGTCTAGTACCATTATTATGAAAATAGATTTGGTTGGGCCAAAAAACAGAGGCTTTGCCATGGGGGTTAATGAAGCTGCAGGCTACTTATCGGTTGGGGTTTTTGCATTTATTTCGGCCTGGATTGCTTCAAACTATGGATTGCATCCTTACCCATTTTATGTAGCATTTGTTTTAGTTTTCTTAGGCTTATTTACCTCAATACTCTTTGTAAAAGATACGGCTGCTTTTGTTTCTTTAGAAGAGAATGAAAGTCGAATTCCTAAATTAAATAACATTTTTAGGGCAACTACTTTAAGCCATTCAAGCCTTTCGAGCATCACTATTGCAGGCATGGTAAATAATGTAAACGATGGGATGATGTGGGGTTTACTTCCAATTATGCTAGCCGCTCAGAGTTTCTCTCTAAAAAGTATTGGGTTTTTGGTAGCATTGTATCCCGCAGTATGGGGTTTCGGACAATTGTTTACAGGTGCATTGGCCGATAAGTATTCTAAAAAAGGATTGCTTGTTTTAGGAATGCTGGTTCAATCCATCGGAATAATGATGATTGCTTATTACAACAGTTTTAATTTCATTTTTGCAGCTGCCATTTTACTTGGAATCGGAACCGCCCTGGTCTACCCTACCTTTTTAGCTGCAATAGCAGAGTTTAGTCATCCACAACAAAGAGCAGAATGCATAGGTGTTTATCGTTTGTGGAGAGATTTGGGCTATGCTATAGGTGCCTTAACTTCTGGAATAATAGCAGATATATATGGAATACAGGCTGCTTTTGTTGTGATAGCTTTGGTTACTTTAGCTGCTGCAATACAGCTGGCTTATAGGATGCGAAACAAGGTTTAATTAAATAGCGTTTGGTACACTTCTTCAACCGTTCCAAATTCCATAACCTTAATTGCAAATTTTCCTTTTTCAACTTTATTGTACTGAGAGATAAATATTTGATCGAAGCCTAGCTTTTCTGCTTCTAAAATACGCTGCTCTATTCGGGTAGCAGGACGAATTTCTCCGGAAAGACCTACCTCGCCAGCAAAGCATATTTTATCGGGAATGGCGCAGTCTTCGTTAGAAGATAAAACGGCACAAACAACCGCTAAATCGATCGAAGGATCGTCTACTTTTATTCCTCCAGTGATGTTTAAAAACACATCTTTGGCACCTAGTCTAAACCCACACCTTTTTTCTAAAACAGCTAGTAACATGTTTAATCTGCGTAAATCGAATCCGGTAGCACTTCTTTGTGGCGTTCCGTATACTGCAGAGCTTACAAGCGCTTGAATTTCAATTAGCATCGGACGCATACCTTCTACAGTAGCAGAAATTGCTGTACCACTTAGGGCTTCATCTTTTTGAGAAATCAGGATCTCAGAAGGATTGTTTACCTCTCTTAGTCCGTGACTTACCATTTCGTAAATCCCGAGTTCTGCTGTAGAGCCAAATCGATTCTTCTGAGCTCTAAGAATTCGGTAAATGTGGTTTCGGTCGCCCTCAAACTGAAGGACTACGTCTACCATATGTTCTAATATTTTTGGGCCCGCAATGTTTCCATCTTTGGTTATGTGCCCAATTAAAATTACGGGTGTTGCGGTTTCTTTAGCAAAGCGCAGCAACTCGGCTGCTGTTTCTCTAATTTGAGAAATAGAGCCAGGAGAAGATTCTATAGATTGGGTGTGTAGTGTTTGTATAGAGTCTATAACCAGTAAGTCTGGTTGTAGCTCTTTAATGTGTTTAAAAATGTTTTGTGTACATGTTTCTGTTAAAATATAACAATCAGAAGCACCTTCTCCCAAACGCTCTGCACGCATTTTAATTTGCTTATCACTTTCTTCGCCCGAAACATAAAGAGTTTTGCAGTGGTTAAGACTTAGGGCTAATTGTAGCATTAGAGTAGACTTTCCTATGCCAGGCTCTCCTCCCAATAGAATGATTGCGCCAGGAACAATACCGCCGCCCAAAACACGGTCTAATTCTATATTATAGGTTTTAATTCGTTCTTCGTTCTCAATAGAAATATCGGCTACTTTTAAGGCTTTAACTCTATGTTTGGATTCATTTTTAGACCAAACCTTTACCTCTTCTTTCTGCACAACCTCCTCTACAACAGTGTTCCACTCTTTACAAATGGTACACTGACCTTGCCATTTAGGATGTTGTGAGCCACAACTCTGACAAAAATAAGCTGTTTTTATTTTAGTTTTAACCATCTTAACCTTTTACAATCTTGTCTATTAATTTTGAACTCGAAAAGCCTTGTACAAATTCTATTGTTTGCACGTGGCCGCCATTTTCTAAAACCAACTCATGACCTACAATGCCTTCAATTGTATAATCGCCACCTTTAACCAAAACATCTGGTTTAATCCAAGAGATCAAATCGATTGGAGTTTGGTCATCAAAAAAAATAACTGCGTCTATAAATTGCATAGAAGCCAAAATGTGAGCCCTACTTAACTCGTCTTTTATGGGGCGAGATGGTCCCTTTACCTTTTGAACTGATGCGTCTGTATTTAAACCAACAATGAGTTTATCGCCTAGATCTCTAGCTTTAGCTAAATAGTCAATATGCCCAAGGTGTACTAGGTCGAAGCAACCGTTTGTAAATACAATTTTTTGGCTAGTTGTACGCCACAATTTAAGCTGTATTTCTAAGGCTGATTTAGTTGAAATCTTAGTTTGAAGGAGTTTCAATTGCTTCATTAGGTTTCGCTTTTCTTTTAGCGAAAGATAAAACAATTGCCGCAATAATTCCGGTGATGATAATCATTATTGATTGAGCAGAGTGAATTAAAACAGCAAGTGTAGCACCTGTAGTTTCGCTTAAACCTATACTTACAATCCCTATGGTTACTGCAGCGTGATAGGGCCCAATACCTCCTTGTACTGGAACCACCATTCCTAAACCTCCAATAACGGTGATGTATAACCCATCGGCAAGCGTAAGGTGTGCTGTTTCTGGTATACTATAGAAACAGATAAAAGTCATGAGTAAATACATGGTCCAAATAAGAAGGGTGTAAACCACAAAAAGGCCTTTTTGTTTCATGTAAAAAGCAGTTTGAAAACCTTCTTTTACACCCATCCAAAGTTTGTTGATTTTTTGATAAAGAGCCGTTTTCTTTAAATGACTTCTAAATAAATACAGGGCCAAAGGAATTGCTAGCAAGCAGCCTATAAAAATAATTTTACCCAAGCTAATTTCTTCTGTTGCTCCAGAGTTAAAAACGGTACCAAAAAAGGCACTTAGTTCTTTAAACTTTAATACAAAACTAATGCAAATGCAGGCAACAAGAAGCACTAAATCTATTGTACGCTCCAATAAAATGGTGCCAAAAAGTTTATTTACTGGAATTCCGGTAACCTTATAAAGACTGGTACATCTTACCAACTCTCCAGCTCTAGGAAATATAATGTTGGCAAAATATCCGGCAGCAACAGCTTGTGTGGCATGATTGGCAGATACTTTATAATTCATGGTTTCTAAAAGAAGCAACCATCTTAAGCCTCGGAAAAGGTAAGCTGCATAACCAAAGAACATAGAAAAAATAAGCCATTTGTATTCTGCATTCTGCAAATCCAGAAGCATCTTCTCTAAATCTTTGTCTTTAAAAACAGCGTATAAAATAGAGAGTCCTATTCCTAAAAAGAAAAGATATTTGAGGGCAGAAAAAAGTTTGGCCTTCATCTAATCTAAGGTGTTGGTTAGTTCGTTAGGAAAAATAAGTGTCGGTTTAAAAATCTTAGCCTCTTCTAAAGTCATGCTAGCATAAGTAATAATAATTACAATGTCACCCGTTTGTACTCTTCTTGCAGCAGGCCCATTCATACAGATCTCACCCAAACCTCTAGCACCTGTTATAGCATAAGTTTCGAGTCTCTCACCATTATTAACATTAACTACTTGTACCTTTTCACCTTCAATTATATTTGAGGCATCCATTAAATCTTCATCAATGGTAATGCTGCCAATATAATTTAAATCGGCTTGAGTGATTTTTACTCTATGTATCTTGGATTTTACTACTTCTATATGCATGATGCGAAATTAATCAATTTAATTAATTTTCAACAATATGTTATCTATTAAACGAATTGTACCAGCAAAGACTGCAATACAAGCAATATGAGACGATGTACTGTTCAAATTCTCTGAAGGTTCTAGAGAACTTGGCTTTGATATTTCAAAATATTCAAGCTCTAAGTCTTGATCAGCATTAAATTGATTTTTCATCCAACTTTTAAGTTCCTCAATAGTTCTATTTTGCGCCATTTCGGATACCTTACTAAGTCTTATGTAAATTTGAGAAGCTGCTTTTTTCTGATGTTCTGTTAGGCGAATGTTTCTAGAGCTCATGGCTAAGCCGCTCTTTTCTCTGGCTGTAGCGCAGGGAACTATTTCAATAGGGAATTTGGCTTGTGTAACTATTGATTGAACAACGGCTAATTGTTGAAAATCTTTTTCCCCGAAATAGGCTCTTTGAGGTTTGATAAGATCAAATAAACGACTCACAACCATAGCAACTCCATTAAAATGACCCGGCCTGTTTAATCCTTCCATAACCTCTGCCAATACTCCAAATTTATAAGCTCTAGGCTTAAAATCTTGAGGATAAATTTCTTCTGTTGATGGAGTAAAAACAAAGTCGCAACCAACTGCATCAAGTAATGCTAAATCTGAATTTAACTGATTGGGGTAATTCTCTAAATCTTTGGGATTATTGAACTGCGTTGGGTTTACAAAAATAGAACAGATCGTAAAATTGTTTTCTGCAAGAGATTTTGCAACCAAACTAATGTGCCCACTGTGTAAAGCCCCCATAGTTGGCACAAAACCTAAACTATTGATATTTATATATTTACCTAACAAAGATGTTAAGTCCTTTACCGTAGATACGATTCTCATTTGCCTTAATATTCAGTAAAACATGGGCTCAAAGCTAAGTAAAAACTTAATAAAGTGTAGAATATTTTGTACTTTCGCAATCTTATTTGACGAATAAAGAAACTAGCATTATGGCTAAGAAAAGAATATTATACGTTTCTCAGGAAATTACACCGTATTTACCTGAAAATGATCTATCTAAAACTGCTCGCTTTTTACCCCAGGCGATGAATGAATCTGGAATAGAAGTTCGCTTATTTATGCCTCGTTTTGGATGTATAAATGAAAGAAGACATCAATTGCACGAAGTAATTCGTCTTTCGGGAATGAATCTAATCGTGAACGATATCGATCAGCCGCTAATTATTAAAGTTGCTTCTATTCCTCAAGCGAGAATGCAAGTATACTTTATAGACAATGAAGAGTATTTTAAACGCAAGTTTACAACGCTTGATAAAAAAGGGAATTTCTATGGCGATAACGACGAAAGAGCTTTGTTTTTCTGTAGAGGTGTAATTGAGTCGGTTAAAAAGTTAGGCTGGTCGCCAGATATTATTCACTGTAATGGTTGGATGGCAAGCTTTTTACCTATGTATTTAAATAAATTTTACCACGATGATCCGATTTTTGAAAAAACAAAAATCGTATTCTCTTTCTACAAACACTCTTTTGAGGGAAGTTTGAACGAGTCTTTAGCAAAAAAGATGAAGTTTGATGGCTTTTCGCAAGAGGAGATTGTTGGCTTTGAAGCTGCAGATAACAAGAAACTTATTGAAACAGCAATAAAATACTCTAATGCCGTTATTAAGGGTAGTTCAGAGCTTGATGCTGACTTAGAGAAAATGATTACATCGTCTAAATTGCCAACTCTAGAATTTGCTGGCAGCGAATACAAAGAGCAATACAAGCCATTTTATGAAAGTTTATTTGAGGATTAATTTATGTTAAAATACATTTTAAGAAGCTCAACACTTGTCGTTGTATTGTCTTTATTTTCAGCCTGTAAAAAGGACTGGAATGAGCTAGGTTCTCAACTTATTACTACAGAAAACATACAGATGCTAGTTCTAGAAGACTTTGAGGTTAAAGCAAGTATTCACCCAGAAGATTCTTTATCAAGTTTAAATACAAGTACTTCTTTTTTAGGCTCTTTTACAGAACCCAACTTTGGAGCCAGTTCAGCTGCAATTTATACCGAGTTTAGAATGCCCTCTTCTGACGTTTCGTTTGGAGCAAGTGCTCTGGCAGATTCCGTTGTTTTGTCCTTCAAATTAGCCGGATATTATGGCGATACCACTTCAATGCTAAACATTAGTGTAAATGAGATGCTCGAGCAAATTATCAGCACAACAACAGACAACTCGGGAGAAGACAGCACGCTAGCCATTTACTCTAATCAAGACTTTTTAGTTGACCAGGCTGGAGTCGGTTCGCTTACATACACTGCTGAGCCCTCAAATAACTCAATCATAAACATTCACTTATCAAATGTGTTGGCGCAGTCTTTTCTGGATGCTGACCCAGTAAATTTTGAGGACAATACCGCTTTTCAGTCCTTTTTTAAAGGTCTGTATATTTCTTGCGAACAAGTTGCCTCACAGGGAGTAGTTTTAGAATTAGACTTATTGGATGCTTTAAGTAAAATGACCCTATATTATCACAACGAAGATTCAGACTCACTTAGTTACGATTTTCAAATTAACAGTAACGCGGATAGAATGACTCGATGGTCACACGATTATTCTGCAACCAATATAGAAAGTTTATTTGGAGACGATAACTTAGATGTATCCTATGTTCAGGGTTCAGCTGGATTAAGAACCTACTTAACCTTGCCATCGTTGGCTAGTTTAAAAGATTCAAACTATGTTGTACACAAGGCAGAGTTATCAATCCCTTACTTTGATTCTGAAAATGATAGCCTATTTGGCATTCCTAGTAAACTTGGTTTAGCTGCAGTAAATAGCGAAGGAAAGTTAGAAATTTTAGCAGAAGATCAAAATGTGCAGGGCTCAAACTACTTCGATGGAAACTCGAATGCTCTAGAACAAACGTATACCTTTAATATTGCAAGGTACGTTCATAAAGTTATAGAAGAGGGTTATACAAATAAGTTAGCCTTATATGTGCCATCTTCTGTACTAAACCCAGAAAGAGTGTTACTTTCTAACGACAGCACTAAGCCAATTAAGCTTAAGCTGACAGTGTCAATACAATAAAAAATATTACAACCCCTTTTAAAGAAAAGTATGTGTGGAATAGTAGGGTATTTAGGAGCTAAAGAAGCTTATCCAATATTAGTAAAGGGATTAAAGCGTTTAGAATACAGAGGATATGATAGTGCTGGCGTTGCCTTACTTAATGAAAACGGAATAGAGGTATTTAAAAAACAAGGTAAGGTTATTCAAATGGAAGGAATTGTTCCTGACGAATATCCAAAAGCAAAATTAGGAATTGGCCACACAAGATGGGCTACTCATGGAGTTCCAAACGATGAGAATTCGCACCCTCATTATTCACAATCAAAAAAAATAGCCATTATACATAATGGTATTATAGAAAATTACGCTTCAATAAAAGAGGGTTTAGAAAAAAGAGGCTATGTTTTTAAAAGTGATACAGACACAGAAGTACTTGTAAACCTAATAGAAGAAGTTTTTCTTCATGAAAAAGTTGCCATTGACGAAGCGGTTCGAATTGCTTTAAATCAAGTAGTGGGTGCTTATGCCATTGCAGTTATTGAGGAAGGAAATTACGACCAAATAATTGTTGCAAAAAAAGGAAGCCCATTAGTTATTGGTATTGGAGAAGGTGAATACTACATCGCATCGGATGCCACACCCTTTATAGAATATACAAAACAAGCTGTTTATTTGGAAGAGGAAGAGCTAGCTATTCTATCCTTAAAAAATGGAATGTCTCTTAAAAGCATCACTAACGAGGCTAAAACTCCCTACGTTCAAGAATTGGCTTTGGAGCTAGAGTCTATCGAAAAAGGTGGATACGAACACTTCATGTTAAAGGAGATTAACGAGCAGCCAAAATCGATATTTGATACACTAAGAGGTCGCTTATTAGTAGACGAGGGAACCATAAGACTGGGTGGTTTTAATGAGTTTGAAAACAAATTTTTAAATGCAGACCGAATTATAATAGTTGCATGCGGAACTTCTTGGCATGCTGGCTTGGTTGCAGAATATCTTATTGAAGACTTGGCTAGAATTCCTGTTGAGGTAGAATATGCTTCTGAATTTAGATACAGAAATCCAATTATTACAGAAAGAGATATTGTTATAGCAGTTTCTCAGTCTGGAGAAACAGCCGACACTTTGTCTGCAATAAAATTAGCCAAAGAAAAGGGCGCTACTATTTTTGGTGTTTGTAATGTAGTAGGTTCTAGTATTGCTAGAGAAGCGCATGCCGGTGCCTACACGCACGCTGGACCAGAAATTGGTGTAGCTTCTACAAAGGCTTTTACTGCTCAAGTAACTGTTTTTACACTAATTGCATTATCCTTAGCCCGAAAAAAAGGAACCATAACAGAGTCGGCTTTTCGCCAACTAATAAGCGAGTTGGACTCTATTCCAAACAAGGTAGCCGAAACTTTAAAGGTTGATGCGCAATCTAAATACATTGCAAGTATTTACAAGGACGTTCCAAACTGCTTGTTTTTAGGTAGAGGAATAAATTTTCCGGTTGCTTTAGAGGGTGCATTAAAGTTAAAAGAAATTTCTTACATACATGCCGAAGGATATCCTGCAGCAGAGATGAAACACGGGCCAATTGCTTTAATAGACGAGGCTATGCCAACCGTAGTTGTAGCAACAAAAACGGAATACTACGAAAAAGTAGTGAGTAATATTCAAGAAATTAAAGCACGCTCGGGTAAAATAATAGCTATTGTTACACAAGGAGACAGCGTGGTAAGTAAAATAGCCGATCATGTTATTGAGGTTCCTGATGTAGATGAACGATTGAGTCCTCTTGTAACCACCATTCCGCTACAACTCATGTCTTATCATATTGCAGTTATGCGAGAATGTAATGTAGACCAACCTCGTAACTTGGCGAAATCCGTTACCGTAGAGTAAAATTTACGAATCGCTAACTTTACTAAAAAAATTGCTCCGCTAGCGCGGAGCAATTTTTTTTTACACTACTAGATAATTTTATGAGTAAAAGAATATATACTGTTTTATATCAAGCATTTGTATGTAAATTATTGAAATACTTCTTTAAAAAAAAACAGCCGTTTAGCTCCTAAAACAAAACCTAATAGGATATAATAATTAAAAAAATTAAAAATATATTTGTATAGCTTAATTTATAACTATGCGTGTGAATAATTATTGGTGTTTCTGTGTACTTGTACTGTCTTTTTTTTCGTGTGAACGAGAAAAAATTAAATACATTGAAGACACGGGAACCTTGCCACAGCTAAGAATTTTAATTGATGAGAATTACTTGTGGTCTGCTGACTCTGGTTTGTATGTAATTGGAATAAATGGTAAAGAATTGTGTGGTCCTATCGCAAATTACAATCAAAAATGGGAGTATCCTGCCAGCGTAAGCTATGTAAATAAGGGTGAAATACTCTTTAACGAGCAAGTAGGTTTAAGAATTAAAGGAGGATGCAGTAGAGTGAGTTCCATGAAATCGTTGGGGCTGTATTGGAGAAAAGAATATGGAAACAGCAGACTAGAATACCCTGTGTTTAGAAACTCAGCTATAAGTTCATACAAACGACTTTTTCTTAGAAATTCGGGTAATGACTTTGGCGAAACTCAAATAAAAGACATTTCCATAAATTCCATCGTATCAGAGGATGCGAACTTTGAAATGCAGCAATATACTCAATGCGTAGTCTACTTAAATGAAGAATATTGGGGCATTTACAACCTCAGGGAAATGATTACTAAGCATTATTTTGAAACTCATTTTGGATATGAGAAAGAAAACATTGACTTATTAGAGGGTTCCGAAATAAACCCATGGGCGGATGATGGCAGCCCAAATAATTATAAGAATACAGTTGTTAGTTTCCTGCAAAACAACGACTTATCCTTGGAAAGTAATTACATGCAAATTGGCAACTTGATTGATGTAGACAGTTATATAGACTACATAATTGTAAACACCTATATAGGCAATAGAGATTGGCCACAAAACAATGTAAAATGGTGGAAAGATAGAACAAACGACCAGTCTAAATGGAGGTGGGTGCTTTTTGACACAGACCTGTCTTTTGAGCTGAATAGAGTTGAGAGAATATGGATTGGGGATTTGATTGGTGAGCCTTTTAATCAAAACCAAGCCTCCTTTTTTATTTTTAATAAACTCTTAAAAAACACCCAGTTTAAAAAAACATTTTTGGACCGTTATCTGTATTTTATAGAGCATGTATTCGATCAGAATAGAGTTGAATCTATGATAAGGCAAACAAAAAATACTATTGATGCTGAGTACTCTAATTTTCATGCAAAATGGAATGTTTTAAATCAATCTCAATGGGAAAATGAAATACAAAAAATGATTTCATTTAACACACAAAGACATCAAATTATGAAATCAGTAATTACACACCTGAGAAATGAGGGTAATTAAAGTAATTGTTCTGCTCCTGTGTTTGTTTGTACAGGAGTCCAAAGCACAAAAAACAAATGTGATGCTATCGTATGGCCAGTCAAAATTTATTCGTTCTCCTGGCCTGGAAGCTAGTATTTACATTTCGCCAAAACTAGGAATTGAATTTGGACTAAGCACTTATTTTTTAGACTATAGGCCCCAGCAATTGGTTAATATTAGCGATAATTACTTCTTTAATATCTACAATGTAAATATTGGTTTATGTGGAAAACTTTTAAATTACGAAAAGATAAAGGTAGAGTACACAGTAGGCGTAAAAGTATATTACGGACCCGAATTTGAGCCTTTGCACTTTTTTAAGAGTAAAGGGTATTATATATACTACGATGCATCCGAATTAAGACCAGACCTTGGAATAGATATGGGCTTACTAGTTCCTATTAACAAATACATAGCTGGACTAAAGTATGATACTGCTCGAAACAAATTAAGGCTCTTAGTTGGGATGTGGTTCTAAATATTAAAAGGTTTTAACCAAACATAGGATTAGAGAGTTCCTTTCTGAAATTTAAATTAGCTCTTATATATTTTTAGTACTTTGCCGAAAATTTAATTAACCCCCCTTAAACTTAGAAGGATGAAATCAAGAATTTTTATACTTATTTTACTTGCTGCTACCAGTGTTGTTAGCGCACAAACCTGCGAACAGCAATATCCAAACGTAGACTATGCTTTAATTGAGGATTGCAACGGAAATTGCATTCCAGAAAATTGGTCGGGAGATAATGCCTGTGACGACGGAAGCTTCATGTTCAACATTGAAGAAGATGCATATTGTCAAATAATGGATTCTTTGGGAGATAATTTCTGCGAATATATAGCGGATTTATCTGGTTATGAGTACGTTTTTCTAAACTGTGAAAGTGTAGGTTTTGACGGGGGTGATTGTGAACCAATTCCTGGATGTACCGACGATGAGGCCTGTAATTATAATAGTAATAATGCAACAGTAGAAGATGGTTCTTGTCAGTTTGAAGATTGTTCTTGTGCAGACTATAGCTTATCGTTGTCAATGATTACAACAGAGGACTGTAACGGAAACTGCGCTCCAGAAAACTGGGTTGGAGATACTTACTGCGACGAAAACAACTTTATGTTTAACGTTGAAACAGGTACCTACTGCCAAACAACAGATGCAGAGGGCGATGGTTTTTGTGAAAACATTGAAGATCTTACAGGTTTTGTTTTGATTAACTTACTGTGTGAAGCGACTGAATTTGACGCAGGAGACTGCGAAGAAGTAGGTGTTGAAGAACTAATAGAAGGAGCAGCTAAAAAGTTGGTAAAAGTAGTAGATGTTTTAGGACGTAAAATTAATAAGACTTCTAAAAGTGAACTAAAGTTTTATATTTACGACGATGGTTCTTCTAAAAAAGTAGTTAATCTACAAGATTAACTACTCTATAAATAAGATAAATAAGCCCCAAGTTGGGGCTTATTTTTTTGCTTACTATTTTAAAATATAAAGAGAAAAAAAGAAATTATTACAAACAGATGGTTGAAGAATTTTAAAAGGTAGCTTTAATTTGTTAGCATAAACTTAGCACTATAAATCCAACTAAATGAGGCTAAATAGATGCTAGACAAACAAGAGCTTTATTGCAGATACATATTCAAAATACTATCTTTGAAATTGAATCTACTGTTAAAATTTAAGGGTATGAACCTACTAAAATCAATAAGTAAAGCTATGTTCTCAAAAGAAACAGCATTTCTTATAGCGCTTTTTCTGGCAGTAAAAAGCCCTGCACAAACGCATATTACAGTACTTGGGAAGGTGTATGCTGCAGAAAACAACACAAGCTTGCCCTTTGCATCCGTAAATTTAAAAAACAAGTTTAAAGGAACTGTAGCCAACAACGAAGGAACCTTTGCTTTTACAATTCCGATAAAACATGCAAAGGATACTTTGGAGGTAAGCTTTATAGGCTATGAAAAACAAGAAGTACTTATCGACACCATACAAGGAGATCTAAGGATAAAGTTAAATGCATCAAACTTTGTGCTCTCAGAAATAATTCTTTCGCCCTTGAGCCCTGAAGAATATATAAAGCTTGCGGTTAAAAACATGCCGGTAAACTTCCCAAGTTCACCCTACATTACACAAGCCTACTTTAGCAATCAAATTACTGTAAACCAAAAGAAACTCTCGCATGAGGAGTCTTTTTTTAATACTTTCCATCATGTAGAAAACGACTCGATAGACCATCAATTAGTCCTGCACAAGAAGAATGAAATAAATCAAGAGGAAATGGATCTTTTTTACAAGGAAACATCGATCGATTTAGGGAGCCAATACAATACCCCGTATTTTATTTTAGAACGAGGAAAAACAAGCACAAATGAACTTGATTTTTATTTAGACAGCTTGAACTTTAAAAAATTTGAATATCAATTTAATCCAATCGAAATTCCGGGCTATCATAGTATCCTGTTTAAAAGCTTAAAACCTATTTACCACATGGAGCTTTCCGGAGAAATCCTTATAGAGCGCGCTAGCTACGCTATTGTATCTGTTAATTATGAGGGTATTATAAACATTCCATTTAAAATTAAACCCATTCTCTTTTTTGCAGGATTTGGTGTAGAAAATCCAAAGATTAAATCCAATAGGTCCTATCGAAATATAAACAATGTGTGGTATCTGGATTTTATAGAAATTGAAGCATATATTGAGGTAGAAAAGAAAAAGTTATTCAAAGAAAACAAAGAATTTAAGGCCACTTTTTACCAAGTGTTTAATGTAAACAATACGCTTATCGACGAGGTAAAGCCGCTGGCTGAAGAAAAGATATTTAACTCTAATAAGAATTTTGAATCGCAAATATACAACGATAAGGGTATTAAGTGGGAGCAAGTAAACACCCTTAAACAATAGCCTGTTGAAATACCTAAGCGTTTGAAAATAAAAAAACACAATCAAAATGATTGTGTTTTTTTAGTATCGTGAAAGAATTCGCTTGTTTAGTCGCAAATACTGTAGTCTGTTATTTCTTCTGTTACTTTAATAAGGTAACCGTAACCTCTTACTAAGTCACCAATACCGTTGAATTCCCATTCGGGTAGGTAAGCATTACCCACGCCGTCTTTGGCAATAATAATTTTGTCTTGTATAGGAGCAAAAGAGGCCAAAGCATCTGTATTTTCTGCACAAGAGAAACCAATCATATTCCAACCGTTGGTTAATGTAATCGAAATTTTTTCGCAGTCTGATACGGGTGTCTCAACACACTCAGCACAGCAAGCTCCATCCTCTAAAATCCAGGTACCGTCGCAAGGCATTCCCATGTCTTCCATGCAATCTATAATTAATCCAAAATAGTCGCCACTTGCATCGCAGTAACCAGACTCGCATGGATCATTTGGGTTAGTCCAATCACCAGCTTCCAAGATTTGAACACCGGAGTAAGAAGTGCAAATTACTTCGGTTTCAATACATGTAGCACAACACTCGCCATCTTGTGTAACCCATTCTCCTTCGCAAGGAACCATCCATTCTTCCATACAATCTACAGCTACGCCGTAAAACTCACCTGTTGGGCTACATTCGCCCATTTCACATGGATCGTTGGGGTTTGTCCAAAATCCTACTTCGGTAATAATTGTACCAGACCAAGAAGTACAAAATACATCTATCTGATTACAATCCCAAGTCAAAATCTCGTTAACTCCAGTATTTACATTGGTCCAAGAGGTAATTCCTTCGTTGGATGCTTCACAAGAATTTCCGTACGTTTGGCCATCACAACCAATAACAGGGTCGTATATCATTGGGCATATACCGTTCGGGTTTTTCCACTCTGGGTTAATGCAACAGTTGTCTATTTGGCCAAAAGCCGAGAGACCAACTAGTAAGAATAGGGAGGATAAAAGAGTTTTCATAAGGGTTATTCGTTTTATAAATTTTGAAATCGTATTACATCTCTAGTGTAAAAATGTTCTATAATTCCTTGCAATAATAAGGCATTATCTTGAAGTAAAAAAATTGATGAAATATAACGAGAATTGAAAACTCATTGGAAGAAAGTTTTGAGGAATGAAAAACTGCATTCGAATTTTTACGAGTTAACAACAATTACAGCTAGGGTAGTTTTCAATAAAGCTTTAAGTAAATGTTAAACTATTTACCATTAAAGGCGGTCATTGCAGAAGCTGCTCCACTAATAATAAAACTGTTGATCATCTCAAGCACAACGGCAATACGCTCCTGTAAATTATCTTTTTCTTCAGAAGACCATTCGCCTAGCACATAATCTACTTGCTTTCCTTTGGCAAACTCATCTCCTACACCAAATTTTACTCTAGCAAACTGGGGCGAATTTAATGTGTATATAATATGTTTAAGACCATTATGACCGCCAGCACTTCCTTTAATTCGCATGCGTAAGGCGCCAAACGGCAGTGCTAAATCGTCGGTAATAACAAGAATATTAGCCGCACTAATATTTTCGGTTTGCATATAGTAATTTACTGCTTTACCACTTAAATTCATGTAAGTGCTTGGTTTTACAAGAATTACAGTGCGCCCCTTTACTTTTATCTTTGCCGTATCGGCATACCGATTGGGTACAAAAGTAGTATTGGACGCACTAGCTAGTGCGTCCAATACCTTAAAGCCTATATTGTGTCGTGTATTTGCATACTCGGCACCAATATTACCTAAACCTATTATTAGGTGTTTGTTCATCGTTATTCTGCAGCAGGAGCATCGGCAGCAGGAGCATCAGCGCCTTCTTCCTCATCTTCGTCTACAACTCCACGAGCTGTTTTAACAGAAACAATTACCGCAGATCCAGCTGTTAAAATATCAAAGTTTGAAGCTTCAATATCTCTAACATATACTTTCTCACCAATTGTCATCTCAGAGATGTCAAGAGTTACGTTATCGGGTAGGTTTTCTGGGGTAGCGCGCACACTTAACTTACGAAGTGTTGTACGTAGTTTACCACCGTTTCTAACACCAATTGAGCTTCCTTCAAAAACTACAGGAATAAAGGTGTTTACTTCTTGACCTGGTACAAGTTCGATAAAATCGATGTGTAAAATTCGGTCTGTTACAGGATGGAATTGAATATCTTTAATAAGGGCATTAATAGTTGTGCCCTCAATATCAATCGCCACCGAGTATACTTTCGGTGTGTAGACTAGGTTATTTAAAGCATTTTCTTTTACCGTAAAGTGCTGGTTTGTTTTCCCTCCGTACATAACACAAGGAACATTTCCGGCAGCTCTCGATAATTTAGCTTCTTTTTTTCCCAAATCTACACGCTTTGCAGCGCTAATGGATACTGATTTCATTTGTTTTGATTTTTGGTTTATAAAAAATTAACTGATAAAGTTTTTACTTATAGACTCGTTTGCTACCACGTTTTTAATGACGTTGGCAAACATAGGAGCAATACTTAGTATTTTTATTTTTGGACTTTTTATACTGGGCAATGTGTCGGTTACAATGAGCTCCTGCATATAAGATTTCTCAATACGCTCGTAAGCATTACCAGAAAGTACAGGGTGTGTACAAACAGCTCTTACAGACAAGGCTCCTTGTTCTACCATCATGTTTGCGGCAGTAGTTAAGGTTCCGGCAGTATCCACCATGTCGTCTACCAATACAACGTGTCTGCCTTTAACTTCACCAATAACTCGCATATCGCCAATTTCATTGGCTTTTTTACGGTGCTTATAACAAATAACCATCTCACAACCTAAGTGCTTTGCGTAGGCATTGGCTCTTTTAGAACCCCCCATATCTGGCGAGGCAATGGTTAAGTTTTCTAACTTTAAAGAACGAATGTAATCGATAAAAACAGACGATGCATAGAGGTGGTCTACAGGAACCTCCAGAAAGCCCTGAATTTGATCTGCATGTAAATCGCATGTCATTACACGAGTTGCTCCTGCGGAAGTAAGCATGTTGGTAACCAGCTTGGCGCCTATAGGAACTCTTGGTTTGTCTTTGCGGTCTTGTCTAGCCATACCAAAATAAGGCATTACGGCTACAATTTGAGAAGCTGATGCGCGTTTTGCGGCATCGATCATTAATAATAACTCCATCAAATTATCTGATGGTGGCGGTGTAGATTGTATTATGAAAACCTTTGCTCCGCGAACTGTTTCCTCAAATGAAGGAATAAATTCGCCGTCGCTAAATTCTGAAATAATTATATTTCCTAGGTCAACTCCATAGTTTTTAGCAATTTGCTCTGCTAAAACCTTTGTAGCTCTTCCCGAAAATATTTTTACTGTTGGTTCCATAGTTTCCTAACACTTTGATTACGGAATGATTAGCCGCTCTTTTAAGGGCAGCAAATATACGGAATTATATTCAAAATTAAAGATTGAAAATTTAAACTTTTGAAAGGTACAATCCTCAAGTTTTTGAAGCCTGCCGTAGGTTTTTAAATGTTTAAAAATGCATTTCAAAAGATTAGCTATCCACACTCTTGGAATTGTTTTAAAAAAAGAGGTAAACCTTTTGGGTATTTCAAAGTATTCTTACTTTTGTGGGGTACTAATTAGGCATGCATGCCTTGGTGGCGGAATTGGTAGACGCGCTGGATTCAAAATCCAGTTCTTTCGAGAGTGTGGGTTCGATTCCCACCCAGGGTACAAGGTGGGATAAATTGACTTCATTGTCTTTTTGTCCCTCTTTTTTTTTGTTTAAATTTTCCACATCCCTAAGAAAAGTAAATTTTGATAAAATGTACCAAGCGGATTGTGCTGTTTAACGTCTTCTTAAAAAAGTACAAAGCTTGGCCTTTTGGTTTGCTTAAAACCGCCTCATAAAATAAGGGCGCTAATAAGATTACAAGACCTCACTAAATCAGTGTATACAAAATTAAAAATTTGTGAGTAACTGAGCTTACTACTACAATTGTGGGTGCATTAAACGCTTTTCTGTTTTACCGTTTTCGTATTCGATTATGAAAACTTGATTGGGCAGAAATGTGTTAACTTTTTTTCCTTCAAGGTTGTACATGTTTTTAATTCTTGAAGATTCTGCTTTAACATTGGAATCAATTGAAAGGTTGTCGATGGAAGTTCCGGTCCAAGTTACCGTATCTATTGAACTGTTGTTTGTCGTTATTTCCATTTTTATCGTTCCCTCTCCTGGAATATTGTTTGGGTAAATATGACAATTAAGGTACTGCTGAGAGTTGGTAGGGAATGTACTTTCTCCTGAAGTGACTCCGGGTGTATAACAATTTGGAAAGCAATTAGAATACAACCAACCTTCTGGAATAGAGTCGCTTATAATTCTCCAACTTACACTACAAGAGTCAAGTGTGTTGAAATAGGTGTTGTTACTAAAATTGTCATCGGTAGCATTGCCAGAAAGCTCTATATACATTTCGTCTATTGTATACGATTGTGCTATAGTGGATTGAACAATAAAGAGCGAAAGAATAAATGTAATAATTTTCATAAGACTTGTAATTTTTATCAAAAAAAATGTTTTCAGAATACATTCTATTTACAACTTACCCTAACTTGATGTTTTAAAAACAAACCTTAAAAAAGACGCTGTGTTTATTTAAGATGCTTACTTTTGTCTTATTAAACGCACGAGATTAAAAACATCGTTTTTTATGGAGTGTGAATTCGATTACCGCCCCAAGTACGTCTAACCTTCTTAGAAATGAGTTTAATTTTTACCTATTTACACCCCCAAACCACCTGTAAATTATGAAAAAGTTACTATACATATTTGCTACATTTATTATTAGCACAAATTTATTTTCTCAGGAATTAATTACCCAAGAAAATATTAATGAAGTTGTTAGTTCATGGATTGAAGATTCAGTTTCAACTGAGATCACATACGGTCATATATCTGATTGGGATGTGTCTAGTGTAAATGATATGTCGCAGGTGTTTTTAGGAGCCACTAATTTTAATAGCGACCTTTCAAGTTGGGATGTGTCTAATGTTACCAATATGACTGCTATGTTTGCTGGTACCACCTCTTTATCTGAAGAAAACCAATGTGCCATTCAAGAATCATTCTCAACAAATCTAAATTGGCCATATGAATGGGATTGTCCTGTTAGTTGTTCGGATGGTTATTCTGCTAACCCCTCTTATGTTGAAAATGATGGTTGTACCAATGGAAATTATTCTGGTCCTTTTACACATGGTTATGTTCCTGAGGGATATTATGGATATGAGGGGGTTTCTTATATCTATTGTGGTAGTGGTGGATGTTATTTGGATTGCGAGGATCCTTGCAATGCAATCCCACTCTTACTAATTACTCAAGAAAATATTCATCAAGCCGTTGACGATTGGGTTTTAGATTCAGTTTCAACAGAGGCTATATACGGTAACATATCAAGTTGGGATGTTTCTAGTGTTACTGATATGGGTGCATTGTTTCAGTATGCCGCGAGTTTTAATGGAGACATCTCAAGTTGGGATGTGTCTAATGTTACTAACATGTATATTATGTTTAATTCTGCTGGTAGTTTTAATGGAGACCTTTCAAGTTGGGATGTGTCTAATGTTACTCAAATGTCGTCTATGTTTAATAGTGCTTCTAATTTCAATGGCGACCTCTCAAGTTGGGATGTTTCTACTGTTACTTATATGGAAGGTATGTTTAATAATACCCAAAGTTTATCTGAAGAAAACCAATGTGCTATTCAAACTTCATTTTCAACAAATCCAAATTGGCCTTATCAATGGGAATGTGCAAATGCAGCTGTTTATGGTTGTATGGATGAAACTGCTCTTAACTATGCTATTGAAGCCAATACAGATGATGGCTCTTGTGTTGCAATAGTAAATGGTTGTACGGATGAAACTGCTCTTAACTATGCTACTGAAGCCAATACAGATGACGGCTCTTGTATTGCAATAGTAAATGGTTGTACGGATGAAACTGCTCTTAACTATGCTATTGAAGCCAATACAGATGATGGCTCTTGTGTTGCGATAGTAAATGGTTGTATGGATGAAACTGCTCTAAACTATACTATTGAAGCCAATACAGATGATGGCGCTTGTGTGTATTCCCAGGGTGTAAGCTTGAGTGGGAGTTGGAACTCTTTCTCTACTTACATTGCTCCAGAAATTACCGATATTATTCAAGTCTTTGCTAGTTTAGAAAGTAATCTTCTAATCGTAAAGAATAATTATGGCGATGCGTATCTGCCCCAATGGAACTTAAATGGAATTGGAGACATGGTGATCGGACAGGGGTATCAAATGAAATTAATTGAACCTTCTAATCTTACTATTAATGGGTCATTAATTCAGCCTGAGCTTTATCCAATAGAATTAATTCAAGGATGGAATTTGATTGCTTATCTTAGAATTAATCCCGCTGATGCTGTCGATGTATTGGAAGAAATAGTTCAAGCTGGTAATTTAGTTATTGCAAAAGATAACCAAGGTAACATATATCTTCCTGAGTTAAACTTTAACGGGATAGGAAATTTTTCTGCTGGAAATGCGTATCAAATAAAAGTAGTCTCTAGTCAATCTCTTAATTATCTTTCTAATCAAGAAGATTACTAATCCCTATTTAAATAAAAGATTGTTTGGTTGAGTAGCGCTAAAAAGTACAGCAGTAGTAGGGTTATTTTCAAAATTTAAACTGAAAGTACTGTTTTAACAGATCTGTGAATTTATGCTTACCCTTTATTATGTCTATATAAGAACTCGTACTTGACTCTTTTTTTGAGACAGTCATTTTATACGTGTGTTCTATAAATAAACTAGCTTTTAAGGTTATAAGCCATTGCCGGCAGGTGCATCACCTTATTTGCTTATTGTATTCCCTTAGTATTGATCTTTCGTAAACCCATAAATTGGCTTAGCATTCCAAAAACGGGTTCTTCCGTACACTGCCGTTTTCACTCATATTCTTTTCTTTAGCCGTTTTTCCTAAGCATTGTCTGGCTATTAGCCAGCCTTTACATTGCTTGGCTAATCCTCGGTATTCTATCTTTTTTGTGTGAATTTTAGATGCTTTTTCAGATTGTACGTTGAAACACAAACCATAGTTGCACACTTGCTCCTTACCCTCTTGCAAAAACCATTTAATTTACTTGTAAATACCACTGCTGAGTGTTTAGTAACATTAGCGCAAAACTCACACCTATAACATTTATTCGAACCACCAAGCGCTAAATTTGAGTGACTCCACCCATTGCCCTCTTCCCCTATTTTACTTTTCTTTGCTAAAGTTCAAATACAGCTATTTAAAATAAACAAAGCGCTTTAGCTTAAACAAATTTTGTAAGTTTCTGATTTATAGTAAACTAAATGAGCGCAGATGAAATAAATGTTAATATATATTAAGTATATACATAGTTAGGCACAAGGAAAAAAAACTGAATGAATAAACAAAAAGCATTAACATATAGTCTTTTAGCACATATTAGAACAACATCGTCTTTAGTTAAAGGTCCACTAGATATTTTTGTGCCATTACTAAAAAGAGTCATTTCGAAAATGAATGACGAAAACATATTTAGTGGTAAATCAATTTCCGAAATCAAAACTTATTCTGATAAGTTATACAATCTTGATTTTCCAATCCCAGTAATTGAAAAAATCCTAAGGAAAATTTCAACCGAAATAAATACTCAAGAAAATACTTTTTTCGAATTATATCAAGACAAATCTTTTGCTATAAAAGGCTATTTTTTTACTGAATTTGAAGAAGATATTAGAAAACATAAAATTGAAATAGATACGCTTGAAAAACTATTTAATAAGTTCATAAGCACTACAGAAAACGAAGAAATTGGTAGTAAATCTATTTTTAATTTTATTGAAAAAAACAAGCACTCTCTTTCAAAATATTTATCAAATAAACCAAATTTAAACGGAGAAGATTATTCTGTAGAAGCGCAGTTTGTTGATTTCTTTAAAGATATAACACCTGTATATGAGCTAATTAAAGAAATATATCTTGGATCAATATTAGCAGGTTACATTGAATACGAACCGACAAGTGCGAAAATGGAGGTTGAATTATTATTAGACACCAATTTTATTATTGGACTTCTTGATTTGAACACGCCAGAATCCACACACACATGTAAAACACTTTTAAAAATTGCTAATGCTCAAGGTTATTCTTGTATAATTTTATCAGATACTATTGAGGAAACCAAAGCTTTATTACAAGCAAAATCAGCGCATTTCAATAATTCCTTTCTTCAGAAAAAAATTAATCCAGAAGATATATATAATGCGTGTGAAAGGAGAAATCTAACTAATGTAGATTTAGAAAGAATTTCAGATAATTTAGAGTCTGAATTAGCCAAACATAAAATATTTACACTTTTTGATACACGCAAATTATTAAACAAAGCCAAATACAGTGAAGAATATAAAGTATTGAAAGATAGGAGAAATACAGATAAAGCTGCTCTTCACGATGCTGCTGCAATAACTTATGTAAAAGAAAAACGAAAGAAAGATATCTACGCATTTGAAAAAGTAAATTGTTGGTTTGTAAACAATACTTTTTTTAGAGAAAATCAATACTCATATAATCCAAACGGTAAACAACCTGAAATTATAAGAGCAGACGACTTATTAAATATTCTTTGGTTAAGTAATCCGCAATCTCAAGTGAATATTTCTTATGAACAAATTGTTGATATAGGAATGTCATCACTAATATCATTAACATTAAACCAATCGTTACCTAAAACATCCATAATTAGAGAATTAGATGATAACATTCGCAAATATGCTGATAAAGAAATAAGCGATTCTGATATTATTAGAATAGCCACGCGCATTACAAGTAAACAACTTAAAGATGTTGATGAATTAAATCAACTTGCAGAAAACGATAAGAAAGAGTTTGTTAATAGATTACAACAAGAAGCCAATAAACAAAAAGAGACAGAGAACAAAAGGCTGAAAATGCTTGAAACTACTGTAAAAGAATTAAATAATAGAACTACGAACATTAAAGTTGTAGAACAAGAATTTATTGTTAAGGAGAAAGAGAAAGATTCTGAAATAGCATCACTTCAAACCAAAACTGCTCGTCAAAATAGTGAAATTGAAAATTTAAAAACTAAACTTTTAACTGAACAGAATTCCAAACGCTCTGATTTAAGAGAAGAATTTTTCAAAAAAAAAATCAGAAAATGGCGTCACAAAAGTTTGGTCGAAGTATTTATCTCTTTACTATTTGTATTGATTCCTTTTCTATCTATATGTTACCAATCAAATTGGATTGGGAGAAAAATAGTTAAAACAATAACTAAGTTCCAAACTGATTTTTGGATAAGCGCAGTTATTACAATATTCGGATTTATATTTACCAAAATATCATTGCCAACACTTGTGGGAAAATATAGAAGCCATTCCAATATTGAAAATTTTAAAAAAGGAATAAAAGTACCAGCTAAATATAAAGATTTGGATAAGCCCAGTGCCTAACAAGGTGTAAAAAACATAAGGCGTTTGTGCTAAACCGAACCGAAAAGGCATAACAAATGTCCTACTTTTCATACACTATCCGTTGTATAGCATTGGAGGAAACGAAGAATGATAGCAGTGATTATAAAATTTAAAGTAAAACCTAATCAAGAAAAAGTATTTGTATCTATGTGGAACTAAACACAATTAATATGAAAGCGACACTAAAGTCAAAAATAGTATCTGTAATAACTGAAATTATTATTATTTCGATAGGTGTTCTATTCGCTTTTTTTATTACAAACACCAATAATAAACTAAAAGAGTCCGAGAGAGAAAAAAAAATTGTTTCCGATTTAATTCAAGACATACAATATTGAGCAGGCAGAATATTCATTAACAATTAATAATAAGATTATACTAGATTGCGAGTACTCCGTTAAGTCTTTAAAAAATGGTGATTTTGATTTAGATTCGCTCCCAATAAAATTACCAGCTTTGACTTTTGTAATTATAAATCAAATTAAAACTTCAACATACGAATCGATAAAAAATAGCGGAGAACTTAGTATTATTCAAAACGAGATACTACGAAAAATAATTGCTGAGTACTACATTTCAAGTGATGACGTTAGGCGAGTTGAAAACATCTTTAATAACTTTTCTGATGATTCTAGACAATTTATACAAAAAAACATTGATATTAAGAACATTAGAAACCACCCAAAAGAACTATTAAGTTCTAGCGAATTTTACAATCTTTTCCATTCTGCAAAATATTATACTGAAAGTAGAGGATTGTACTATCAAGAGTTTGCTAGTGAAAGCACAAAATTGGAAGAGCAACTCAAAAAATATTATGAAACGCTTTAAGAATTTAGCCTTTGCTTCCTTTTAGAGCCTCAGTATTCCTATAAGGTTTTCTTTTATTTGGATCTTATGTAGTATTTGTGCTGTATGGAAAACTCCAATCTTTTCAAGATCTTCAATAAAAGAATTCGATAAACAAACCGCATAATTTAAAGAACAAGGCATACGTCTTTTTGTTCCATTTTTTTCTAGCATAGCTTACCGAGGTTTAGAAAAGAAACTTAAACCCAATGTTTTTTAGGAACTAAGAGCATTCCAAAACAAGTAGCGCCGTGCTTTCCTTGGGTTTTATGATGTATTTTGTGGGCCCTTTGGAGTGTTTTTAAATACGATCCTTTTCTGTTTTTTAAATAAGGCAGTCGTCTATGAATTATAATTTCATGAATTATAAAATAAGCCAAACCATAACAAGCAATACCAATGCCTATAAAAAAGAGTGGCGTAAATTCCTTAGAGCCCGTATAAACAAGTAACATCGAAGGAAAAGCGAAAATTAAAAAGAACAAATCGTTTTTTTGAGTGCGCTTTTTATGGTCTACCTGGTGGTGGTCTTTATGTAAGTACCATAAAAAACCGTGCATAATGTACTTATGTGCTCCCCAGGATATAAATTCCATGGCGATAAAGGTTCCAAGGACAAGTAACAATGACAACATTCTTTACTGTTTTATATAATTAATAGAGTTTACGAACTTTAGGAAAGCAAATTTGAAACCATTTGGTATAGTTTTCCGGACTTTCTTTAAGTTCTTTTTCTACAGAGTCTAAACTTTTAAATACGTAAGAATCAACTTCTTCTGCATTTATGATTGGTAAGTCATCTGTACGGCCCACAAATACATGGTCAAACTCATGCTCGGTTAAGCCATTGTTAAAGTCGCATTTGTAGGTAAAGCTGAAGCTAAAATCTAGTGTTGTTTTAATGCCCATTTCTTCGAACACTCTTCGCTGGGCAGCATCTTTAACGGTTTCATTTTCTCTGGGGTGCGTGCAAGCTGTATTGCTCCAAAGTCCAGGAGTATGGTATTTACTAAGGGCTCTTTTTTGCAAAAGCATTTCGTTTTTAGAATTAAACACAAAAGCAGATACCGCTCTATGAAGAAGGCCTTTTTCATGCGCTTCCATTTTCTTCATAAGTCCAATAAACTGGTCTTTGTCGTCTACTAACAGTACGTTTTCTTCCATCTTATTTAAACTTATTGTAAATGTTTATGCCTTTTTCCGTGGCAAATATAATTTGACGATCCTCTTCAATATTTTTGTAGTATTCTAAAAATTTTGGAACTTCTTTTTGCAGAGTGTACCTTAAAACTCTCATTTCAATATGGTTTGGATTTGCAGCAATGGCCAATTCTAAAACCTCTTTTCCTTCTGTAAAAAAAGCATACTTTTTAAATGGATTTATTCTGTGCTTAGCCTTAAGCATAAGCGCTGCGCCATGGTATGCAAAAAGCAATGGCTTTTGTTCCAAGTCTATGTCTGCGGTCATTTTGAGTAAAGAATCGCAAACTTGCTCGCTTTCTATCGCTTGCATGTAAACAGAGTGAAGTAGTTCTTGAGCCCCGACCTTGCTTACGATACTCGATAATAAAAAGAGTAAAAAAGCTACATTTTTCATAACAGTCTCAATTTACTTTTTATCAAAGTTGTTACAATTAGCAAAACCTTTAAGGTGTTGTTAATACGAATACGATGGTTCAATATTTTGGATGAAGAAACCGATTTTACTTTTTTGAAGAGTTTAAAATAATAGGTGTAAGCTAGGTAAACACCGGTTCTAGATTTTATTGGCAATTTTTTAATTCCTAGTAAGGCATGGTCAAAATCTTTTTGAATGTCTAATTCAATAATTCTTTTGTCTTCGGCATTAAAGTTTTGTAAATCTACATCGGGAAAGTAGGTTCTGCCCAAGGTCAAAAAGTCGGCTTTAATATCTCTTAAAAAATTAATTTTTTGAAATGCAGAACCTAAGCTCATGGCATAAGGCTTTAAGTCCTTATACATAGCAGTGTTTCCAGCTACAAAAACCTTTAAACACATAAGACCTACCACTTGCGCAGAGCCTAAAATGTATTTGTCGTATTTACTTTTGTCGTAGAGTTCGGGTTTCAAATCCATTTCCATACTATCTAGAAAGGTGTCAATAAGCTCTAAATCGATATTGTAACGGTTTACTACGTCCTGAAAACTATTTAAAATTGGGTTTAAGCTAATCTTTTCCTTTATGGCCAGGTGCGTGTCTTGTTTAAATTTTAAGAGCAAAGCTTCCTTATCGTATCCATGAAAAGTGTCTACGATTTCATCTGCAAACCGAACAAAACCATAAATGTTATAAATGGGCGCATGTAAGTTTTTGTCTAGTGCTTTTATACCAAAAGAAAAACTTGTACTATATGAGGTGGTCGTTATCTGGCTGCATTTAAAGCAAACCGAATCAAAGAGTTCTTTCATCTTATTTGGCGTTTTTTTTCATAACGTAGTTGGCAACTACATTGCCAGAAATAATAGAAGGCGGAACCCCAGGTCCTGGCACAGTTAGCTGCCCAGTATAGAATAAGTTCTTTATATTTTTGTTAACAATTTTTGGTTTTAAATTCGCTGTCTGACTTAGCGTGTTTGCCAAGCCGTACGCGTTGCCTTTGTAAGAATTGTAATCTTCAATAAAGTCCTTAATGCAGTAGCTTCTTTTGTACTCAATGTGTTTTTCAACATCCTGCCCACAATAGTCTTCAAATCTTTTCATGATTATAGAGAAGTATTTTTCTCTTATTTCCTCTGTATCTTCCATTCCTGGGGCAATGGGGATAAGGAAAAATAAATTTTCCTTATTTTCTGGTGCAACGCTTGGATCTGTTTTAGATGGGCAACATGCATAAAAAAGAGGCTTGTTTGGCCACTGTTTGGCGGTGTAAATATCCTCTGTATGCGTATCTATATCTTCATCAAAGAATAAGTTGTGGTGTTTTAATTTGGCTACTTTTTTGTTAACCCCAATGTAAAATATAAGACATGATGGAGATAAAACTCTCTTGTCCCAGTACTTTTCAGAATAGTTACTCAGGTGTTCTGGCAACAACTCTTTGTCAATGTGGTGGTAATCTGCCGAACAGATTAGCGTATCTACCTTATGGGCCTCTGTATCCGTTTTAATAGAAACAACCTGTTTGTTTTCTACCTTAATCTCTTTAATGTTTGCATTTAGATGAAACTTTACGCCTAAATCTTTACATATTTCGGCCATTCCATCGATTACTTTCCCAAAACCACCCATTGGGTAAAACGTACCTTGCTTTATTCCAGAGTAAGTCATTAAGCTGTAAAGGGCAGGTGTTTTTGCAGGAGCAGTACCAAGAAAAAGTACCGGAAATTCTAGCAAAGCAATTAAAAAGGGGTTTTTAAAGTACTTGGCTACATGCTTTCTATAAGAAGAGAGCATCTGTAATTTAAAAATATTAGTAATAATTTCGGGTTTACAAACCTCTTTAAGAGACATGCCTGGTTCGTAAACCAATTTATTTATTCCAAAATCGTATTTAAACGCTGCCTCTTTAATAAAGGTGTTTAGGTTTTTAGAAGAACCGGGTTCGTATTGCTCAAAAAGAGCCAACACCTCATCCCAATCGCTACTTAATTTTAAGGTGTGGGCGTCTGGAAAAATTATTTGAAACCCTGGGTCTAGTTTTATTAGTTCGTAGTAGTCTTCCGGCTTTTTATTAAAATCTCCAAAAAACTTTTCAAACACATCTGGCATCCAGTACCAGCTCGGGCCCATATCAAAGGTATAGCCCTGTGCTTTAAATTGACGCGCGCGTCCTCCAATGCTCTCGTTCTTTTCAAATACATGAACTTCATGCCCTTCTTTTGCTAGGTAAGCAGCCGTGCTTAGCCCAGAAAACCCACTCCCTATAACTGAATACTTCATGAAATTCGTAATTTTGGATAAAGGTATTCATTCTATCAGAATTAAAATTAATTTTTGAATAATTTTTTAAGGCATAATTTATACAATATGAGTTTAATTGCATAATTTGCGAAAAATTAAAATCTAATAATTTTTATGAGTAATTATAGTATCCACCAATTTTCTTCCATTACTGGTATTAACAAAATACTCTTAAGGACCTGGGAAAACCGCTACACATTTTTAGTGTCACATAGAAGCTCTACAAACATTCGTTATTACGACGACGACATGATTGTAAGAGCGCTTAATATAAAAACCCTGATTCAAAACGGAGTTAAAGTTTCCAAAATTGACAAGCTTACGAATACTGAAATAACCAGCACTGTAGAAAAAATGTACAACTCAGAGTCTTTAGACGACTCGGTTGAATATTATATTTTAAAACTAATTGAAGCGACATTAAACTTTGATAAGAATTTGACAGACAAAGTATTTGATCTTGGTGTTAAAGAGTTTGGTCTAATAAACTTTTACCGTACAGTACTACTGCCTACATTAAACAAAATTGGTACGCTTTGGCTCACAAGGTCTCTAAGCCCGTCGCAAGAACACTTTTTAGCTGAACAGATAAAAATAAAGATATCTCTTGCTATAGGATCTACAGAAATAAAGGCATCAAAAGATACATGGCTTCTGTTTTTACCAGAAAAGGAACTGCACGACATAGGCCTTCAAATTGCACATTTAATACTAAAACTCGAAGGCTGTAAGGTCCTGTATTTAGGCTCTAACCTTCCAATAAACTCTTTGATTGATGTTAAAGAAAAAGTTCAAATAAAAAATATTTTATACTTTAATCTATCAAATCAATCGCTAGAAAACACACACAGTCGGGTAGACAAATTGATGGAGATTTTTCCAAATTCAATTCAGTACCTAGTAACTCATAAGCAATACCTTAAGGATATTAACAAACACCCAAATTTAAAAATCCTAACCGAAATTGATGACTTACTAAAAGCAGTTAAATAGTACCTAAAACTACCTACCCTATGCATTATCAATTTAAAAGAGCTCAATTCGTAAAAACAGACTTACAAACACTTTGGGATTTTGCATCATCTCCAAAAAATCTTGGGAAAATTACTCCTGCATACATGGATTTTAAAATTGTGAGCCCTGTTCCTTGCGATGAAATGTATCCAGGAATGATTGTTCTCTACACTGTATCTCCGGTTATGGGACTTCGATTGACATGGATGACCGAAATTACAAACGTAAAGCCACTGTCCTTTTTTGTTGACGAACAAAGAATGGGGCCATACAAGATGTGGCATCATCAACATATTTTTGAGCAAAAAGAAGGTGGAGTGCTCATGACAGATATTGTTACGTACATCCCTCCAATGGGAATATTAGGAGCAGTAGCTAATAAATTATTTATTGAACGACAATTGAACTCTATTTTTGAGTATCGATTTAAAGCAATGGACCTTCTATTTCCAAGCTAATTAAGCGCTTAAGAATAGGTTTGTTGTTTTTGTATAGGTTTTTGCTTGTAAGGTTATTCAAAATGTCTTATTTTTGTACAGAATAAAAAACTTAGAACTATGTCAGGACGAAAAATAACGAAAGACAAGGCGATGAAAGTGGTAGACAAATTAAAATCAAAAAAGTCTACAATTATATTTTATACCGATAAAATAAAAATAAGCTTACCGAGTATGGACAGCGTTGCGGTATGGAAAGAAAGGTATCCTACAGGTAAAATACGCATGGTATAATAAAAACGCTAATTTTTAAGCTTCTGTTTATATTATGCAAAACAAACCTGTTTAAGCAGTACTGCATTTAAAGCATATACTGGTTTAAAATACCTGCTATGTCTTTTTGTGCTAAAATTTATCTTCCGTAAAGTTCAGTTCAATTTGATTTTTGGTACACGAACTCATCAATTCTTTCAATCAACTAATTTGCCTCAATACTATATTCATGATTAAATTCATCTTCTTATAGTAAATATATAACAGTCTCTATTTTTCATCAATTTTGCAGCGAGTTTTCGTTTACAAATTACTTTACTGATTGTTTTCTTTCAATTTTTGAGCTACTTTTTTCTGTTTGTACATCAAAACAGTTGTAAAAACAGCCTCTAAACGCTTATTAAACATCTTACCAACATCATCACAAGCCCTTGCTAACATTGTAATTAGTAGCCTTTTTAACAACCTAGTGTTAACAACGTGATTTTCAATTAGTTCATTCTAAACTATTTTGTTATAAAATTGGAACACTAAATATTTACTAACTAAATTTTTTAAATTATGAAAAAGTTACTTACAACTTTTTGTGCCTTGGCACTTTCTGTAACCGTAGCAAATGCGCAAGACTACACACCAAAAGCTGGTGATTGGGGTTTAAGTACAGATGCTGGAGAGATGTTAACTTATGTTGGAAATTTATTTAACGGAATTGCAGAAGGCCCAAGTGTAGACTTTTCAAATGGGATGGCATTTCACGGAAAACTATTTACAGACGACATGACTGCTTGGAGAGCTGGATTAGGTATAGGCATGATGTCTCAATCTGACACAAGCGATGCGAGTTATTCTTCGTTCGACTTAACACTATCTGCGGGTAGAGAATTTAGAAAAGGATCTTCTCGTTTGCAAGGTTATTATGGCTATGGTGCTATGTTATCTATGTCTAGTTCATCTTCAGACGATGGTGATGAAACTACTTCGGATGTTGAAGATTCTTCTTTTGGATTTGGAGCAAATGGATTTATTGGTGTAGAATACTTCTTTAAGCCAAAAATGAGTTTAGGTGCAGAGTACATGCATGGGTTAAATTTCTATTCTGATGATGTAGACAGTGAGTTTAGCATTAGAGGTGGAACAGCTGGATTAAATTTAAACTTTTACTTCTAAAAGTTTAATTTATGAAAAAACTAATCTTTGCTTTTTGTGCAATTGTGCTAAGTGTTAGCTTAAGTGCACAAGAGTATACCCCAAAAAAAGGCGATTGGGCTTTAAGTACCGATGCCAAATCTTTACTAGTTTATGCTGGTAATTTATTTGCAGGTACTTCGGATGTTCCCGAAGTTGACTTCACGGATAATAATTTTGCACTAAGCGCAAAGTATTTCAATGAAGACGATCAGGCTTGGCGTTTGGGATTTAATCTACAAACCAGGTCTCAATTTTCAGATGGAAACAACCAATCGGAATTTGCACTATCTATTGCTGCAGGTAAAGAATTTAGACGTGGGTCTTCTAGACTCCAAGGTTTATACGGCTACGAGTCGAACCTTGTGTTAAGGTCAGAAAGCTACGATTCTTCTGCAACTCCTTACAACGACTCTGAAAACTCTTCCTATGGGTTTGGGTGCGATGCATTCGTTGGTGTAGAATATTTCGTAAAACCAAAATTGAGCCTAGGTGCAGAATACCAATATGGGTTTATGTTTTATATGGACGAAGCTGCATTTAGTGGTTTTAACCTTGGTGGAACGACTACCTCTATCAATCTAAATTTCTATTTTTAGAATAGACAATTGATCAAATAAAAGCTGCCTAAATTTAATTTTAGGCAGCTTTTTTAAATTAAATCTATTGAGTTATGAAAAATATACTTTGTTTTTTAGTTGCAATTCTACTAACCATGGGCTTGGCTAGCGCTCAAGAATACACCCCAAAATCTGGCAACTGGTCCATAGGTACTAACGCAGAGCCTGCTTTAAAATATTTGGGCAACCTTATTAACGGAACAACGGAGACTCCAGAGCTTAACTTTGCAAATGGAATGCGTTTTACAGCAAAGTATTTTACCGACGACAATACCGCTTGGAGAGCTGGTGCACAAATCTATTTTACTTCAGACTCGAGCGCAACAAACCCCTACAACTTTGGTTTTACGGCAGGTAAGGAATTTAGAAAAGGAAAGACGAGGCTTCAAGGTTTTTACGGATACCAAGGAGGCTTATTCATGTCGAATAAAAAAGACCTCTCGGGCGAAAAGTATACAGACATGACTGGCGGAATAAATGGTTTTATCGGTGTAGAATATTTTATAAAAGCAAAAATTGGGCTAGGTGCCGAATATTTATACGGCCTAAACATAAAGAATGAGGGCTTTATACTAGGGGGAGCAACCGGAACTTTAATGCTCAATTTTTACTTTTGAGAATCTTTTTTTCTAATCTACTGTTTTCATCACTCGAGAAATCGCTCGTTATCTCTTGCCCAAATAGTTGCCACTTCGTAGGTTTAATACTTCTTTTAAATTAAAATCTATCTGTATTAGTAGCCTTACTATCAGTACTTATTACCGTCGTCTAAATGTTGTTTAGCCTCTTCTTTAATTCCATATTTAGTCTCTTCTTCTGTTTTTAAAGAAATTAAAAAGACGGTGTTTTCATTAATATTTAACTAAGAATATAAAATTATAAAACAATATATAAACAAAAACAGTTATCTAATTAATTAAATTATACTACATTTGATTCGTTTTAGTTAAACATTAAAAGACACAGGTTAAAAAATACTTGTTCTAGCCCTTTGAACAAACCCCCAGAATGAAACAAGCCCTCTTCTTACTTTTTATTATTATTTTTCAAAGCTCTTGCGAGACAGACCATACCAATCAGAAAATCTTTTTAAATTTAAGTGAGTATACTTTAAAAATTACTGATTTGGACAAACACTATTTAGAGAACTTTGAAAAAGAGCTCTTGCCTCAAGATTCGGTAATTATTGATTACCGATGGAGCTTTGGTTGCGCAACAGAGGAGGCCAATTTACCACCATGCACACTCTTAGAAGCCGACTCTATTTCTGTATTTGTTCCAAGCGATTCAACCCTTCAGTTTATAGGCGATTTTACAGATGAAACCCTTTGGTTTTCTGAATTTTCACAGGGTAGGTCTAGCAAACATGTGTGCACTTTTACTTTTGTGAACAGTTACTTTGAATGATTTTTCAGAGGTGCTTTCTATTTGATGAAGTAAACATTAATGCCGTATTGTGCAGTATATTTAGCAGCTAAAACACCCAAATATAAAAAGTCTATCAAACCATCCTTAAGTATTAAAAATCCTTTGGAATGTTATTTGCTATAGTTATAGGTTATAAATTAGACAGTTATGAAAAATCTTTTTCTTTTAGTTCTCAGTTTCTTAAGTATTGGTATTAGTTCAATTAAAGCACAAAACACGAGCGACTGTAGTTGTTTTGCCTTGTACAGCCCAGTTTGTGGAGTAGATGGCATTACCTATAGTAATTATTGTGAAGCCGAATGCGAAGATGTAGCTGTTGAAAGCGAGGGAACTTGCCTAGAGATCGAAACAATTGTAGATGCTAATGTTGGCGAAACGTTTACTTATGAGCATAATCTAGGTCCGAACGAGAGTCCTTTTGATGGCCCAATTTTGTCTTTGTCGTTTTCGCCAGATTGGGCTGATGCTTTTATCAGCATTGACTATTCAAACAACTCCCAAGCGTTTGGAAGCTATGTTTTGTCTGTAACTGGTGCTCCATCGATAGAAGATTTGGGGCAAAACTATTTTATAATACAAGCACAAGCAGCTTTTTCTGACACCTATTACGCATACGATACACTAATCGTTAATGTACTGCCTGTTTCGGATTGTATTTGTCCTGCAGTTGCCATACCTGTATGTGGAGTAGATGGAAATACCTACGGAAACAACTGTTTGGCTGCTTGCGAAAATATTGACATTGCCTATTCGGGTGCCTGTATTACAGACACTGGATGTATTGGCGAGTTTGAAATTAGTTCACAGGAATATATCGCTGGATTTGCAGGAATGATACTCCACCTTCAAGTTCAAAATACAGGTAACGATCTAGATTTTGCTTTTGCCAGTCTAATTTTAGAAAATACCTGCTTTAGTAACGATCAATTTTCCATTGAAAACTGGGCAAGCAATACAAGTCAAGATTTGTATTTTAACTACTCCTGTTTGAGCATGGCACCCTACATAGAGCCTTTTGAAGCTGCGCTAATACTGAGCGGAAATACAAACTGTGCCGACGAAATCAATTTTGAGTTCGATCCGCAAGGACCTGTAAGCCCGCAAGGTTGTACCGCCGATAATGGCGTTTACTACGAAAATGGTGCCTCCTGGAACCTAGACGACTGCACTTTTTGCTCCTGTGAAAATGGTGAAATCTTTTGTGCTGTAGCCGACTGCGCTGCACCTACTTGCGAAAACCCAATTTACCAAGAAGGACAATGTTGCCCAATATGTGAGGAAGAAGAACTTATTTACGGCTGTACAGATCCAAGTGCGGATAATTATTACGCAAATGCACTTTTTGATGATGGCTCGTGCATTTACTCTAACCTACTTTCTTGCACATACATGGGCGCTATTTATGCCCTTGGAGCCTCTGTTACAATTGTAGACGAAACATGTACATGTGAGTTTAATGTGGAGTTTGATATTATTAACAGTGTGGAAATGAATTGCATTTCTACTATCGACACCATGGGTTGTACAAGTAATGATGGTGAATTTTACCCTCTTGGAAGCTCTATAAATAGCGAATGTGAAACGTGTACCTGTGTGGGTAGCTTACTAACTATTTACCCACCAGAACCACCCATGTGGTCTTGTTCCGAAATAGCAGATTGTGTAGGCGAAGAATGCGAATGTCCTCTAAACTACGAGCCGGTTTGTGGCTCTAATGGAATTACCTACTCTAACGCCTGCTTTGCAGAATGCGAGGTTTCAGATTACTACGAAGGAGATTGTTTGCCAACTTCTTTTTGCGAATTATTGTCGGTAGAAACAGAAACCAACTACAGTGCAGATGGACAAGTGATTTTAACTGTTACTGTTTTTAACAACAGTACAAACAACATAAATTACCCTGTATTTGGATTTGGAAATACAAATGAAGAGCTCGTTATAGAGCCACAATTCGAAAATGCTTATTGGATTGGCGCCGGAGAAAGCACAAGTAATTCATACCTCTTATCTGGAGGAAACGAAGCTGTTACGGTAGAAGAGGTTTATTATGTTTCTCAATTAAACCAAAATTCAGCTTGCCCCTTCCCAATAGAATTTGTTTACAATCCGCCAACTAATTCCGAGTACTGTTACTCCGATGGAGAACCATTTACTATAGGCAGTACTTTTACGGATGAATGCGAAATGTGTATCTGTACTGGTAGCGATGCTGCTTCTCTAACAGAACCACCAACATGGCTATGTGAACCTATTGATGGTTGTGAAGAAAACCCTTGTTATTTAATTGATTGCGCTCCTGGTTACGATTGTATAAACGGAGATTGTATTGTTACTGAACCTCAGGAGTACGGATGTGAACTAGAGGGCGATATTTATGCCTTTGGCGCAACTACAGAGCAAGGTTGTAATGAATGCTATTGTATGGCGGGATTTAACCCAAATGCCAACGGAATTTGGTCTTGTACCGAAATGGCTTGCTCTGGTTGCACCGATCCGGATGCTTCGAATTACGATCCATACGCAACTGTAGACAACCAATCTTGTGAATACGAAAATACGGCTCCCGATTGGACTTTTCCGAATACAGGAGTAAACCATACCTTAATTCTGGCAGAAGAGATGCTGGTAAATTTAAATGGAGCTAACCTAGAACCAGGCGATTGGATCGGTGTTTTCTATCCACTAAACAACGAATTAATTTGTGGAGGTTATACCGTATGGGAAGGAAATACGACGGTAATTCCAGCTCAAGGAGACGATACAACTACAGACATGCAAAATGGATTTACTGCAAATCAAGAGTTTCAGTGGCTCGTATGGGATGCCTCGGCTAACACTATTTTTTCTATGGATGCTACATACGATCAAGGAATGGCAAGCCAAGAACTTTATACAAACAATGGCATTTCTGCAATCGAAACCCTAAGCGCTCAAACCTTAATTACCCAACAACAAATACAACTCTCAGAAGGTTGGAACATGTTCTCTACCTATATGACTCAAGAAAGTATGGATATAGAAACGTTATTCCTGCCCTACCAAGATGCTATTGTAATTGTTAAGAATTTTCTAGGTCAAGCATATTTACCTAATTTTAATTTTAACGGAATTGGCAACTTTATTCCTGGACAAGGATACCAAGCAAAGCTTACAGATGGAATTGAACTAAATATTGAAGGAACGTATATTAGGCCAGAAGAAACCCCAATAAACTTACTAAACGGCTGGAATTTAATTGCCTACCTAAGAACAGAGCCTGCTGATGTTGTAAGTGTTTTTGAAGAAATTGAAGACTTAGTTGTTGTAAAAAACAATAGTGGAATGGCTTATTTACCAGAGTTCGACTTTAATGGTATTGGGAACATGGAAGCAACAGAAGCTTACCAAGTTAAGGTGCTGATGGCACAACAACTAGAGTACTTACCAAACAATCAAACGTATAGACTGGGTGAAATGGCTGTACAAAATAATTTGCAACACTATAAAAAACCTCTTAATACAGGCGCTAACATGTCTTTAGTTTTAAAGAAAGAACAGTTGGAAAACCAACTTCAATATGGTGATGAAATCGGTGTATACAGCAGTACGAATAATTTAGTCGGTGCTTTTGTTTACAAAGGTAAAACAGTAGTAATACCTGTGTATGGAAATGACGAGTACAGCGAAAGACAAGACGGCTTACTTAATAACGAGGCGTTAAATCTACGATACTGGTCTATTAAAACTAAAGAAGAAATAAAGCTCGCTTCAGATTGGGAACAGGCTACAGTTTTGTACCAACAAAACAGCATTCAAGAGTTTACAATAGCAAGTCCAACAGAAAACAGTAATCAGGTTGAGTTTAGGATACAGCCTAATCCTGCTAAGCACTCAACAATTCTCAATTTTTTCTTAGCTGAAAGTACGGTCATATCACTGCAGCTGTATGACCTTATGGGTAAGCTTATTTTTGAACAAAACACCTTAGAATTCGGAAAAGGAAAAAACAGCTATACACTAAAATTAGATGCTTTTTCGGCTGGGACTTATTTGCTCAAAATTCAAACTAATATTGCTGTATATACCAAACAGTTACAGATGAACTAAAACTTTAGCTCCAAGGAAGTTTACCTACAGACACCGCTACAATTACCTGCAAAGTATTGTATATAATTCAGTACCTTTACGCTTTATAATAGGATTGTTATAATTGACTTGTTTTCGTTTTTGTGTTAACAATTTGCCAAATGCTTACATTAATTTAATGAAAGCTTAAGGCGCGAATTCCGTCAGTTAAAATACCCTCAAAAAAATACTCTTGAAAAAAAAGAATTTAATCATTTTTGGAACGCGTCCTGAAGCTATTAAAATGGCTCCTTTGGTAAAAGCTTTTTTGGCAAACAATCATTTTGAAACAAGAGTTTGTGTAACTGCGCAACACCGAGAAATGCTAGATCAAGTTCTGTCTTTTTTTGACATTGCACCCGACTACGACCTTGACTTAATGAAGCCCAACCAAAACCTATACACTTTAACGGCCGACATTATTACGGGTTTAAAACCTGTACTAGAAGATTTTAAACCCGACTTTGTTTATGTGCATGGAGATACAACCACAACCATGTCTGCTAGTATAGCGGCATTTTACTCCGGAGCAAAAGTGTGTCATGTAGAGGCCGGTTTAAGAACTTTTAATAAAAGAGCTCCTTTTCCCGAAGAAATAAATCGAGGCATAACAGGCTCAATTGCCGACTACCATTTTGCACCTACCAAAACCTCTTCAGAGAATTTACAAAACGAAAATGTAGCACAACAAAACATTTTAATAACAGGAAACACTGTTATAGATGCGCTTTTAGACTCTGTAGAAAGAGTGGCTAAACTAGAGCTCGATGAAATTGAAACCCTCAAAAAACTAGTCGATAGCTCAAAAAAGCTGATTTTAGTTACTGGGCACAGGAGAGAAAACCACGGACAAGGAATGATTAATATATGTGAGGCGTTGAAAGAAATTTCAGAACTGCATAAAAACGTACAAATTATTTACCCGGTTCACTTAAACCCAAATGTCCAAAAGCCCGTATACGAGCTACTGGAAAAACAAGACAATATTGAACTAATTGAGCCTTTGGCTTACCCTGCTTTTGTTTGGTTAATGAACCAATCTGAGCTTATAATTACAGACAGTGGAGGAGTACAAGAAGAGGCCCCATCTTTAGGAAAACCCGTTCTCGTAATGCGAGAAACTACCGAAAGGCCTGAGGCCGTTGAGGCTGGAACAGTAATTTTAGTAGGAACAAACAAAACTAAAATTATTGAAGAGACGAATAGTTTACTTACAAATAAAAAGAGATACGAAGCTATGAGCGCTCTTCATAATCCATATGGTGACGGAAAAGCTGCTAACAGAATTGTAGAATTTATATTAGATCTTTAAGAATGATAAAAGAAGCTGAAGTAGTCATGATTGGTTTAGGGTATATAGGTTTGCCCACAGCAGCCTTGATATCTCAAGGAGGCGTTTACGTACATGGAGTAGACATAAACCCCAGTGTGGTAGACACAATTAATGCAGGTAAAATACACATTGTGGAGCCCTCGCTTGATCTTGCGGTTGCGCAGGCAGTAGAAAAAGGTTTCTTAAAAGCTTCTACCAAAGCGGTTTCGGCTAACAATTACCTCATCGTTGTTCCAACTCCTTTTAAAAATAAAAACGAGCCAGACATCTCTTTTGTAGAAGCAGCTACCAAAGGAATAATTCCTTTGCTAAAAGAAGGTGATTTGTATATTATTGAATCTACATCACCTGTGGGGACTACAGAAAAAATGATGGCGCTTATTTACGCAGAAAGACCTGAGCTAACTGATAAACTTTACATTGCCTACTGTCCAGAACGCGTACTACCGGGAAATGTAATGTACGAGCTGGTTAATAACGATAGAGTTATTGGGGGTGTAAACGAAGCTTCTTCAGAAAAGGCAATTGCTTTTTACAGTAAACATGTAAAAGGAGCCTTACATAAAACCAATGCGCGTACTGCAGAGATGTGTAAATTGGTAGAAAACTCATCTAGAGACGTACAAATAGCCTTTGCAAATGAACTTTCAATAATTTGCGATAAGGCAGCTATAAATGTTTGGGATTTAATAAACCTAGCCAACAAGCACCCTAGAGTAAACATACTTCAGCCTGGTTGTGGTGTAGGCGGCCATTGTATTGCTGTAGACCCTTACTTTATTGTATCGGATTATCCAATGGAAACAAAGATAATTGGAACGGCAAGAGAGGTAAATAATTACAAATCATTTTGGTGTGCAGAGAAAGTACAAACAGCAAAATTAGAATACCAGCTTAGAGAAGGTCGTAAACCCTCCATTGCTATTATGGGTTTGGCGTTTAAGCCAAACATTGATGATCTCAGAGAGTCTCCAGCAAAATACATAGCACAAAAAGTACTTCAAAACGCAAACAACGAAGCCTACTATATTGTAGAACCCAATATTGAAACACACACTGTTTTTAAACTAACCAATTATTTAGAGGCAGTCGAAAAGGCAGACATTGTGGTCTTTTTGGTTGCACACAATGAGTTTAAAGCTTTGAAGATCTCTAAAGACAAAACAATCTTGGATTTTTGTGGTATAACAAATTAAAAAATGACTCAGGCATTAAAACATACGATCAAAAATCATTATTCTCTTGGAATAATGATTTTTGGTTCTGTAAGTGTTTTTATTGCCAACATTCTTTTTAGAGATCTTCTCAGCCCTGAACATTATTACAAGTACTCGATTTTAATTATTTTTATTGCCCTAATGAATTCATTTGGATTATTTGGTTTAGAGCAGGTTTTTGTTAGACTTACAATAATTAAAAATGATGTTTTAGAGGTCAGTAAAAAAAACGTTCAGGCAATAGGAATAATTGCTTTGGTAAATTCATTTGTATTTACTTGGGTGTTAAAATGGAACTATAAGTTCGAAGATTCCTTTTTACTGCTTGTTTTAATGAGCATGCCTATAATTTGTTTAGTGTTCTTTTACAATTTTTTTAGACTAAGCAGTAATTTTGTTATTGCACAGTTAGCTTCAAACTCCTGGAAAATTTACCTTGGTTTAGGAGTGCTCTTTACTTACTTTTTCAATTTAGAAATAAATTTTGACTCCTTTTTAATCGGATTAATAACAGCGCTTTTACTAACCGTTTTATGTTGTGTATTGTTAACTAAAAAAATTAAGGTTGTTTTTGTTGATCTAATTTCTCTAAGAGAAATGTTGAAATTAGCTTTTCAATTTTTCATATCTCTTTTAACACTATCCTTTATAGCGCAAAGCGACAAGCTGATAGTTGAAGAGTTTTTTGGAGCTGAAAAATTCATTGATTATTTTTATTTAGCAAACTTATTCCTTTTTCCTTTTTCCTTTATTCAGTCTTACATAGGGTTTAAAGAAATTATTGTGATGAAAAAAGACCACAATTACAACCTACTTAAAGCCTCAATTAGGGTCTTTGCTTTCGCAATTGTATTTTCTATTCTTCTAGTTGGAATTGTTCTGGCCTTAGCTAAGTTTAGCTTTATAAAAATTGATTTGTATGCAAACAGTGCAATCATTCTTCTGTTTTTACTTACAGGAGTACTTCGATTGGTTTACGCTATCTACTCGTCGTACTTTAGCTGTTTCGCTAACACAAAAGACGTAAAATGGGTCAATACTTTTTCAATTATCTCATCGCTTGTTTTACTTTATATTGTATCCAATATAAATTTAAATGTAAATGTCATTGCCCTATTTTTAGCTTCTCTTTGGATGATACGGTTAAACATATGGTTAGTTTATTCTTTTAAATTAAGGAAAAGATTATGCGATACGAATTAATCATGTGGTTGATGGCCTTAGTAAAGAGTATACCAGGAAATACAGGCTGTGTAATTAGAAACCTTTGCTTACCCTACAAAAGAGGTGTAAACGTTAAAATTTGGAACGGTGTTCAAATTGATTCGCCTTCAAAACTTTTTATGGGAAACAATGTATCAATTAACAGGAACTGTATACTACATGCTGGAGGATCTATAAGAATTGGAAACGATGTTTTAATTGGACCAAATGTTGTTATCTACAGTCAAAACCACGTGTTTAACACCCCTAAAGTATTAATACGAAAACAAGGATATAAACTAAAATCTGTAAAAATTGGTTCAAATGTTTGGATTGCTGCAAATAGCATAATTCTGCCTGGCGTTGAAATAGGCTCAAATATTGTTCTAGGTGCAAATTCAGTTGTTTCAAGATCTATAGAAAAATCGGGGGTATATGCAGGAAATCCATTGAGATATCTGAAAGAACTATGAAGCTAATTATAAATAAATACTTTGAAAAAGAATCGGCTATATCTATTATGAATATAGTACTTATAGGGCTAGTCGTTTTTAGTTTTTTTATTCGAAACTATAACATAACCTACTGTCTAACTTCAATTTATTTACTAAATTGTGTTAGAGTATTTGATGACATTAATTCAAAATTGATTTCGTTGTTTTTCTTTTCATATTACCTTATTCCTTTGCCGAATATTTCTACCTATAGAGGTACTATATCTTACGAAACTTTACAGCTATATACATTAATGATCTTATTAGGGATGATCCCTTTAATGATTAATTTTAAAAAGAAGACACCGGTTAAACAAAAGAAAATTGTGTTTGACAAAACTTTTGCGATTACTGTCTGGATTCACATAGCACTAGTTTATACGGCACTGCTTTACATTGCATTTAAATATGGTAATACGTTAATTCACCAAGAATTAAGGTTCTCTATAAGCCCATATTTAGTTTACTTTATAAAGTCTTCAATATACATTCCTTTATTTTATGTTTTTATTGACTCTAAAAAAAGACCTTATTTCTATTTCCTTAAATATGCTGCGCTCCCTTTGATTCCCTCATTAATTATAGGAAGTAGGGGTACTGTTATATCTATACTTATTGCCGTTGGTTTAATCTCTGTTTTAAAGGCTTTCAAGCAGGGCGAAAACTACAAGTTAAAGAACTCCATTGTCTGGGATAAGTTAAAAAAACGCATCTACAGACTTGCCGGGTTAATCTTAGTTATAATCCATACTTTTTATTACTCTCGAAGAATATTTTCAGAGACATTATTGAGTAATATGGAAGTTGTAAATAAATATTTTAACAGCGACTCTCCCTTATATTTGCCTATTTTACCTTTGTACACTAGTTTTCGAGAAACAATAGGAATTGCTAATGTTATAATTACTAATGGTCTAAGCAACAATATTAGTAGTTATCCATTATTTATATCTGAATTATTTACAATTTTACCTGGTCATCAGCAATCGCCAGGAAAAATAATTGGAGACATTATTGGTCGAAAACTAAACGGAGGCTTAACCCCGAACATATTAGGAGGGGTTTATATAGATTTTGGTGTTTGGGCAATTTTCTCCTGCTCTATTATTGTCGTGTTTGTAAAATACCTCTATTCAAAGTCTTATAATAGCGACACCTCTAAGATATTATACGCTATAACGTTAACACAGTTTTTTCATTTATTTCACCGCGGTTTCTTAAAACCAGAGTATTTCTTGGCATATGTAATTCTGTTTATTTACTTCTTTCTTCTTTCATTCGATTCGAAAATTTTAAAATGAAAATCCTTCATATTGTATATCAATCCTTGCCAAACATATCTGGCTCTAGCATACGCACAAGAGATCTTGTTATGTCTCAAAAAGAAATAGGCTTAAATCCTATTATTGTATCCAGTCCTTTTCAAAACGGAGAGTGTGCTTCTAACCCTGAATTAATAAATAAAATAGCACATTACAGAACATACAATAACAAGCCTAAACACCTAGTTACAGAGTCTAAAAGTTCGCTAATAACACGTATTAATAAGTTTAGTTCCATTTTCTCTTTTTACCGTAAAGTAAATAGTATTGTAAAAGAGGAAAAACCGAATATACTCCACGCTCATGCAACTTTTTTCTGTGGAATAGTTGCAATTTTACTAGGGCGAAAACATAAAATACCCATTGTATATGAAGTGCGTTCGCTTTGGGAGGAAAGAGAAAAAAAGAATGCTAAGTCTATTATCGCTAAAATTCAACCGATACTTATTACAGCATTGGAAACTTTTGTAATGAGGCATTCGAATTTGGTAATTGCGATAAATCAAAACTTAAAAAATAATTTACAAAAAAGGGGTAAAGTAACTGTTAAAATTGTGCCCAATGCCGTAAATACAAACCTTATAAACACAGATAAAAACCCAAAGCGAAACAAGCAAATTTCATTTGGTTATATAGGATCTGTTAGCTCAATAGAAGGCTTGAATTTAGTTGCTAAGGTATGGTCTGAGTTAGAAAAAAAGGGATACGAAAATCACTTTCATGTTTTCGGTAATGGCAACTATACAGATGCTTTACAAAAGCTAGTCATTAGCCTCGAACTTAATAAATTCCACTTACACGGCACCGTAAAACCCTCAGAGGTAAGTAAAGCTTTTGAGATGATAGACGTCGTTGTTAATCCTCGTTTAAAATCAAAAATTTCAGACACAGTTACACCACTAAAGCCTTTAGAGGCAATGGCGTACTCTAAGCTGGTAATTGCAAGTGATGTTGGAGGAATGAAGGAGCTAATTGAGCACGATAAAACAGGCTTATTGTTTGATTCTGGTGATGTAAATAAGTTAGAAGAGTGTATAAGTAAAGTTATCAAATCAGGTATACCTGAACACATTGTTACTCAAGCAAAATATTATACCTTAAAAAATAAGTCTTGGTTAAGTAATGCACAAAAATATAAGACTTACTACGAAGGTTTAATCATTCGCTAAACTTGTAGGTTGGGTTTTGGTAAATTGAATAAGGCAAAACAAAAAAGCAATGAACACAACTCCTTGATGTCTTTGAAAATAAGACTCTGAGAATAAAACAATAACTAAATAAATTAAATAATAATTATACGGATTTAATAACGGTTTGTTAAAGCTCCAGCAGTAAAATAAAAAACCCAATAATAAAACCAAGCCTACCAAACCTAATCCAACGTAGGTTTGTATGTATTGGTTGTGAGCGTTGTACTTTCGATCCGCGTTCTTAGTTAAACCGTGCTTCATATTAGATTCTGTTACACTATTGTTAACATCTCCTATTCCATTTCCAAAGAGCTTATTATTATTTGCGTAGAACGCAGCAGCCCATTGATCTAGCTTAGCAGGTCCAGACTTGATATACAACCCGCTTGTATACTGCATTCCAAAAACCTCAATAAACCGGTAGCGTGTAGAGCGAATTGAAAACAACAAGGTAAAAATGATTCCCATTAAAACAAGGAACTTAAAGGTGGTCTTTGCAACAGAATTGTGTAAGCTTATTTTTTTTAAAATAAACATTGAACTCACCAATAATAGCGCAACAATTGGCAACCTGCTAGACAAGTGGATGGTGTAAAATAATAAGAATATTACAACAAATGAATACCCCACATCTTTAAGCTTATTATGCCCTATTTTATCAATCAGTACTATAATTGAATAACTTGTAAATAAGCTCATGTATGGGGGGTGAATGCCAATTATATTTCCCAATGTGATATAAGAAAAATCTTTTCTAAACCATAAAGACAAGCTTTTACCACTCTCTAATAAATTGTAAACCGTAAATACCTCACTATAAAAAGCCAACAAACAAATCCATATAATAAATATGTTATGTGCTCTTTTTAAATGTTCTTTTGTAAACTTGATGTTGATGAAAATTAAAGGAAATACCAAAAACACACTATGTCCCAATAGTGTGTTTAGTCCCTCATCTAAATCTTCGGTATAGAATAAACTTATACATGAAAAAAGAAAGTATAAAAGAATGATTTTATAGTTTCTTAAGTAATTAAGGTTTTCTTTAGAAAATTTAGGTAATGAAAAAAGAAGTAATAAAAGTATAGAAATAGAATTGTAACTATTTTTTAAGGGTAGTGTAATAAAAAACAAACAAAGCAAAACAAGTTCAAATGAAATGTTGAGTTTTGTAAAAAACGTGTCTAGTTGAATTTGAAGTCTCATTAAAAGTTCAAATTTGATATAAAATAAATTGAGCAATCATAGTGCTTTCTCCTAAGTTCCAAATTTAGTACTTTTGCAAAGATAAGTAGTAAGGCCTCATTGCTTAAATTATGTTTTAAACAAATGCCCAATAGAATACACATACTAAATACAACTATAGACAACCTTACCATGCAGGAAACGCTGGGTATAATTAATGAGGGCATAACAGAAAACAAAAGCATACACCATGTGGTTGTTAATGCTGGTAAAATTGTTGCCATACAGACAGACTCCGAACTACGAGAATCTGTAAATCAGGCACATCTAATAAACGCTGACGGGCAAGCCGTTGTTTGGGCTTCTAAACTACTGGGTAAACCCTTAAAAGAGCGTGTGGCTGGTATAGATTTAATGGCTAACCTAATTGAGATGGCGCACAATAAAAGCTATAAAATTTTTTTATTGGGAGCCAAAGAACCTGTTGTAAAAAAAGTGGCTGAGCATTATACCGATCAATACTCTAGCAAACTAATAGCGGGCTATAGAAATGGTTATTTTTCTAAAGAAGAAGAAGCAGAGGTTGCACAAGAAATAGCACAGAGTGGAGCCAATATATTGTTTGTGGCCATTAGCTCGCCGACTAAAGAAAATTTTCTTTACAAACATAGGGCTGTTTTAGCTAAAGTGAACTTTGTAATGGGAGTTGGAGGGAGTTTTGATGTAGTTTCTGGTTTGGTGAAAAGAGCTCCCATTTGGATGCAAAAATCAGGCTTAGAATGGCTGTATAGAATGCTACAAGAACCCCAAAGAATGTGGAAACGCTATTTAATTGGAAACACTAAATTTATATTGTTAGTAATAAAAGAATGGAGTAGAAAAAGCGTGCGTTCAAAATCGTAGCTTGTAATTCGATAAACACCAATTTTGCATAAAGGATATTCAAACTTATTAAAACCTATAATTACCCTAATCGACCTTTTGGTTATTAATGGGGTTATGTATTATATGAACCCAGGTTTATACCTGGATGTTGTTTACATCCTTTTCTTTAATTCCGCCTGGCTACTCATTTCTTTTAACAATAAGTTTTACAATACGTACAGAAACGCACTTACCTCAAAGGCGGTATACCTTGTAATTAAACAGTTTTCTACCTTTTTTCTAGCCTACTTTACCTATTTCGGTATTTTTAAAAATGGAAATGAAGTAAACGATCAGCTTACAACTCTGTTTATAATTTATTCTATAATTGTATTCGTAAAATTAGCAATCGCAGCACTGTTAAAAGGCTACCGTATAGCAGGGGGTAATTACCGTAATGTAATTATAATTGGAGAAGATGAGAGTGTATCTGTGCTCTCGGATTACTTTATTTCTCGATTAGAACTAGGATATCGATTAAAGGGCTATTTTTCTGACACAGAAGCCCAAGAAAACAAGGGCAATTACTTGGGTAAAATAGTTAACAGTTTGGATTTTGCTTTGCAAAACAAGATTGATGAGATTTACCTATCGATGAATTCCGTTTCAAGAGAGCAGATAAAAGACTTCGAATTATTTGCAGACAATAATTTGATTTCCTTAAAACTTGTGCCTGACTACAAGGGTGTTTTTAGAAAAGTTGGAGATGTTCAGTACTACGATTACTTACCCGTAATTTCCTTTAGAAAACAACCCTTAGACGATGCGTTTAAACGCATCATTAAGCGCTTGTTTGATATTGTATTTTCATTAGCAGTTAGTCTACTTTTGCTTTCGTGGATTATTCCAATCGTCGGAATTCTAATTCGATTGGAATCCAAAGGTCCCATTTTTTTTAAGCAAAAAAGGGATGGTTTAAACGGTGAGTCTTTCGTTTGCTATAAGTTTAGGTCGATGAGGAGTAGTGAACTGGCAAATAAAATTCAGGCCACTAAATCAGATGTAAGAATCACAAAGATTGGAGCGTTTATTCGTAAAACAAGTATTGATGAGCTGCCACAATTTATAAATGTTCTTTTTGGCAACATGAGTGTGGTAGGACCTCGTCCGCATATGCTGCAACATACACAAGAATACTCTAAAAGTGTAAACAAATACATGGTTCGGCACTTTGTAAAACCAGGCATTACTGGTTTAGCGCAAACTAGAGGATGTAGAGGCGAAATTAAGGTGCTATCTGACATAAACAACAGAGTGAAATTTGATGTATTCTATCTAGAAAACTGGTCCTTAATACTAGATATAAGAATTGTTTTAAAAACAATATCAAACGCAATTAGCGGCGAAGAAAATGCGTACTAGAGTTTCTGCTCTTTACTTTTTATAAATTACTCTTTTTATGACTTCCAAAGATTTAAATACAACAAAGCAATTAAAGTACGATTCTGCCTATTTAAAGATGTCTTTAGAGTGGGCAAATCTATCGTATTGCGAACGCAAACAAGTAGGCGCATTAATAGTAAAAGACCGAATGATTATTTCGGATGGCTATAATGGAACGCCTTCTGGCTTCGAAAACATCTGCGAAACCGATACCGGTGACACAAAATGGTACGTACTTCACGCAGAAGCCAACGCCATTTCAAAAGTAGCTCGATCTACTCAAAGCACAGAAGGTGCAACGCTGTATCAAACACTTTCCCCTTGTAAAGATTGCAGTAAATTGGTCTACCAATCGGGCATAAAACGCGTTGTTTTTGTACACAAATACAAAGACACTTCTGGAATAGATTTTTTAGAAAAAGCAGGCGTAGAAATAGTACACATACCTTTACATAAACTACAAAATGAGCACTAATAAACCCTTATTGAGAAAGCCTTTTTTAATTCTGTTAATATTTATAACTGGCTTTTATTTAGGTAAATACCTAACAAATAAAACAGAGTACATTCAATTAAGCTCCTCATCCGAATTTCCGAAATTGGTAGAATTGCTTAACTTTTTAGATTATAATTATGTTGATGAATTAGACCTAGACAGCTTGCAAGAAGAAATTATTTCGGCAACTCTAGAAAGCTTAGACCCCCACTCTACCTATATTTATGTAGACGAACTAAAATCTATAAACGAGGGCATGCAAGGCAATTTTGAAGGCATCGGTGTAGAGTTCCAAATTCAACACGACACCATCGTTGTAGTGAGCCCAATATCTGGAGGTCCGTCTGAAAGAATGGGGATTCTATCTGGAGATCGTATTGTAAAAGTAGACACCTTAAATGTGGCTGGCGTGGGGTTTACAAACTCAGATGTGGTCAAAAACTTAAGAGGAGATAAAGGAACTAAAGTAAAACTATTGATAAAAAGACCTGCGCGCGCTAAGTTAATTCCCTTTACAATTACAAGAGATAAAATCCCTATTACAAGCGTTGATGTGTCTTACATGATTGATCAAGAAATTGGCTACATAAAAGTAAATCGATTTTCGGGTACTACAGACGATGAGTTTACTGCAGCTATAGACGACTTAAAGTCTAAAGGAATGCAGAAACTGGTGCTAGACTTGCGGGCCAATCCGGGCGGCTTCTTACGCGCTGCCATTACCATGGTAGATGAGTTTTTAGAGCGTGGTGAAATTGTTTACACTCAAGGAAATGCGCGTACTAAAAAAGTATACGAAGCAAGTCGATATGGAGGGTTTCAAAATCAGGAGCTTGTTGTTTTAGTAGATGAAGGCTCTGCTTCTGCCAGCGAAATTGTAGCTGGTGCTTTACAAGACCACGACAGGGCTTTGATTGTTGGGCGGAGAACATTTGGAAAAGGATTGGTGCAGGAACAAACTCAGATGAGCGATGGATCTGCTTTTAGATTAACTACAGCTCGATACTATACTCCCTCTGGAAGATCCATACAAAAAGAGTATACCAAAGACCTTGACGCCTATCATTTAGAGGCCGTAAACAGGTATGAGAATGGAGAACTTTACTCACAAGACAGTATTAAAGTTAAAGACTCTTTAAAATACTATACCGATAAAGGTAGGGTGGTTTATGCCGGTGGCGGAATTGTACCTGACTACTTTGTGCCATTAGACACAACAGGTCGTTCAGAATGGCTGTATAAGGTGCTTGCCGCTAATATAATTAGTGGCTTTGTGTTCGACTTTGTCGATCAAAACTCAGCGCTCTTAAACGCCTATTCTAGCCCAAAAGACTATGCAGAGAACTTTACCATCTCAACAGAGTTGTTAAACTCCTTTCTTAGTAAAGCAAAGCAAAGCGGTGTAGCTCCAAATACTTCGGAAATTGAGCAATCAAAGTCTTGGATTATGAAACGATTAAAAACGAGTATTGCCAGACAAAAATGGAACGACTTAGGCTTCTTTACCGTTTTTAACGCCGAGGACTCCTGTATAAACAAAGGTATAGAGTTGCTTAGAGAATAAACATAACTATTTTTTTAACAAAAAAGAGGCTGTTTCTTACGAAACAGCCTCTTGTATTTATTTACAAAAGCGAATGCTTAATAAAACTTAGCTCTGTTGTCTTCTATGTCTGCAAGCTCTCTTAAAGCATTGGTAGGTTCAAAGTTAGCTCTTGGTTGTATCTGGCCGTCTAGTTGCTTCTTTAAAGCGGATAAATCTTTTGGGGCGGTAGATTCGATAAAGTCGTCTGCAGAAACTACATAAACTCCGTTATTACCTATTACTGGTTTGGACAATTGCCCTTTCTCCATCCCATAAAAAGCGCCAACTATATTTGGTTCGAAACCTCCAGGAATAGCATTAGATGAAAAAGCCATTGTGTTAACTTGTTCTGTTTCTAAGCTCATCGCTTTAGCAACGTCATCAATTGTTTTTGATGAAGAAAGTTTTGCGTTAAATTCTGCAATTAATGCTTCACCACTTTTCTCTTTTTTAACCGCAATTTCAACTTGTGTTCTAACCTCTTCCAGGTCTTGAGTACCTTCTGGAGCAACCTCTGTTAACATCAGTACAACAATACGACTGTTTTGATCGTCTAGTTTAACCATATTAATACTTGTTTCAGTATCGTATGCCCAAAAAACAAGGTTACGAGCCTCACCAATACCAGCTATATTTCTATCAGCTTCTAAAACTGTTGCCGAGGTTAAGGCAACGTTTTTTTCGTCTGCTAAGTTTTCAAAACTATCTGCGTCTTTAGCGGCTGCCATTTCGCTTGCTTGAGCGTATATTTCATTAGCAGTTTCTTCGCTTGCATCCATAGAAATCTCAATAATTGCTACTTGAACTGAGTCTCCACGACGGTCGTTTAATCGCGCAATTTTATAAGCATTGTTTTCTTCATAAGGCCCAAAAACAAAACCTAACTCTGCTGTTCTCATTTCTGCTTCTATCTCAGGAGATAATTGTCCTTCAGCATAAAAAGTAGGGTCGAAGGTAGCATCGGAATATGCATTTACAAAAGCCGCCGCATCAGTTGTGTTTTTAAATCCACTTACTGTTTCGTTAGATTTTGATGTTTTATTGTAAACAATTTTATCTTCAATTAGATCTAAAACGCGTGTCTTAGTTTCATTTTTATCGGCTTGAGTAGGTGCAATATCGAAAATTGCAATACTCAATTCACGACTTGCATTTTGAGGATAATCCTCTTTGTGAGCCTTATAATAAGCAGTAACATCTGCATCGCTTAGTTCAATTTTAGTATCAAAAGCCTTAAATACGTATCGACCGCTCGCTTGTGTACCTTGCTCGTTGTAATATACTTCAGCGTCTATGTTTGATGCGCTTAATCCCTGACGAATTAGGTTCACGTACTTTTGACCTAAGCGTTCTTTACGAATTACGTTTTCAAAATACATCCACCTTTGAGGGTCGTTGTCGTGAATTTGTTGAATTACACCCGCTAATTGTGCCGGTGTAACGTCTTGGCCAGTTACTCCAAAAAATTGTTTTGCTGTTGCAGACATTTCACCAGATTTGTATCCAAAAGTTAAACCAGCTAATTCTTCTGCACTTATTGCTAAGCCCAGTTCGCTGTATTCTTTCTCCATGATTACATCGTTCACCTTATCGTTCCACAAATTATCTCTCAATACATTTCGGTCCTGGCGTGCGTTAAAAATACGGTCTAGGTTTTGTGCTTCTGTTTCAAATTCACGGTAATCGATTACCTCATCGTTAACCACGCCAATTACTCCTTGGCCTCCATTGAGTAGCGAGCTACCCGAGCTAAATAAATCTCCTAAAAGAAATGCTCCCATAGCAACTCCAATTCCTCCCATTAAAAGACCAGAGCGCTTTCTTAAATTATCTAGTGATATCATTATCAGTCTGTTTTTTCGTTTGTCAAGTCAGCGAATATACAACTTTATTAAAAAAATCGCACTTTTATGTTAAACGTAATAATTCTACTTTTTCTATTCTCGTTTTATTTACTTCTAATATTAAAAACCTGAAGCCACTTATTGTAATACTTTCCTTTACTAAGGGGATGTTTTGGTGGTAATAAACGACCAGGCCATTTAGTGTTTCATACTCTTCTGACTCAGGCAAATTGAGTTGGTATTTTTGATTCAAAAAGTCAATTTCTAAGCGGCCAGAAAGCACAAATGTATGTTCGTCTATTTGGGTTTCTTCTAAAGCCATGGTATCGTGTTCGTCTTCAATTTCTCCAAATATTTCCTCCACAATATCTTCTACGGTAAGTAGTCCCGAGGTGCCTCCAAACTCGTCTACCACTAGGGCTACGCTTTTTCGCTCTTTAATAAACAGGTTCAAAATTTCGTTGGCAGTAATTGTTTCTGGTATCAAAGCTATGGGAAGCAGAATCGTTTTTATGTCTGTAGGTTGCTTAAAAAGTTCGTAGGAGTGTGTAAAGCCTATTACTTGATCTATGTTTTCTTTGTAAATAACAATTTTTGAAAAACCTGTTTCAATAAACTTATCTTTCAGTGTTTCGATAGATTCGTTAAGTTCCATTGCCACAATTTCGTTTCGAGGAATCATGCATTCTCGAGCCTTTACTTTTGAAAAATCTAGGGCGTTTTGAAAAATTTGAATTTCGGAGTCTTGCTCTTCTTGAACTTGCAAGCCCACGGTTTGTTCTTCTAAGTATTTCTGCAAATCTATTCTACCAAATACCGGCTTTTTGTCGAGCTGATTTACACCCATTAAGTACTTTAGAATGAAGTTAGAAACACCAACAACTAGAGAGACAATTAGATACAAGCCATAGTAAAACATCCAAGTAGGTACGGCAAAAAGACTCATAAACTTATTCGCATTTAAGCCAAAGAGTACTTTAGGAATAAACTCTGCTGTTACTAAAACCAGAACGGTAGATAAAAGGGTTTGGAGCATTAAAACAATTCCATCACTAGAGCTTAAAGTTCTTAAAAAAGGCTCTAATACGTTTGCCATTTCAATACCGTATACAACTAAAGCAATATTGTTACCAACCAACATGGTTGCAATAAAACGAGAGGGGCTTTTTAATAACGGTGCTATAAGACGGGCGTTAAGTTCCCCTCTTTTTTTCATTAATTCTATGTGCAATTTATTAGACGTAACAAAGGCTATTTCCATGCCCGAGAAAAAAGCTGAAAGTAGTAATGAAACAATGATAATAGATAAGCTAATGGGGTCCATTTAAATTTAGTCTTCTTGAGAGTATTGTTTTTTACGAACTCTGTGCATAAAGTAAGCAAGCGCAGATGCGCCTAAGTACATTAAACCTTCTGTAGTTTTTCCTAAAGAAAAGATATGGTAAAGCGCATCTAACAAAGCATAAATGGCAAACAACAACCATAAAGCAATAAATATTTTTTGTATTTTATTCTGCATGTTCTAAATTTATAATTCCTCTACTTTTTTTAAGGGTGTATTCACTAAAGTAAATATCCGATTCAAATCCTTCGCCCATTATTACTTGTTCTTCTTTGGTAATTTTAACAAACTCTTCGGTATAAATAAGCTCCTTTACTTCGTCCCAAATTAGGTATTCCGTTTCTAGTTTATCTCCTTTAGTGTTTTGTAAAAGAACATTTCCTTTTGCTTCAATAAGCTTATCATCTAAGTGTTGTATGGCATAATCTGCTCTTAAATAGGAGTCTTTCTCTCCAGCATCTTCAAACGACTCTAGCTCTATCCCATTTGGAAATTCAAGGTAGGGTTCTTCTCCATCAAATCGTAACATTTGTGGGGAAATTAATTTAAAAGATGCTTTTCCGTTTTTTGTGTAAAGCCATTCTATTTGTTTTGTAGAAACTACTGGCTCGTTTAACTCTTTGGAAAGCGCTTCCATTTTTACAGGGCTAGTTTGGCAAGAAAAAAGCATTGCAATTCCACACAGAATTGCAATGCTTTTATACATTTTGTTTTTACCTAGCCTCATAGTAGAGTCAATTTTATGGAAGGTAAAATTGATTATTTTGGTACTTTAATGTTTACGGTTTCCGAATACCAACATTCAATTTTGTAGGTGAGTTCGTCAATCAATCCTTCGGTAAAAATATCTGTTTTACTTGGCATTTGAACAGTGTACTTTTCAATTCTAATGGCTGCTTTACCGGTAACAGAATTGTCAATACTACTTGCGTATTCATACTTATCTATTGCTGCCCAGTAGCCAACTCTCTTTAAAAACTCTGTTTGTAACTCTCCACACTTACGTGATGTTTTTGCATAAAGATCTCCAATAAGAATATAAGGGTCTCCCCAACCTGAACGGAACGAAGCCGCTTTTAAAGCGTAGTTTTTTGCCGATTGATTCTTATTCATTGCTGCGTAAGTTTGTGCCAATCGGTAAGCGTACTGCGCTTTATTTAAGTTATCTTCTTCATTGTCTAAGGCATAAGAGTAAAACTCTAGTGCTTTTGTGTAGTCTTTGCGTTTTAAAGAGCGTATTCCCATATTTGCCGCAGCGGATGGAGAGGGGTCAATGTTGTAAAGCGCTTCAGAAATGCTAAAGAAAACATCGGTGTTGGTACATTCTTTTTTGTTCAATAATTTAGCAGAACGCTTTAACCAAGTTAGATCGGCCTGGTTCATTTCAAAATCTCGGGTATACATTTCTACAAGCTTATCGCATGTAGCATAAGGAGCTAGAGCTTTCTCTAGATTGTCTTTTACATCAGAAAGCTTGTCCTTTTCGTCTTTGTTTCTTTTTAACTGCTTTTCTTCCTTTTTTGTTAAAACCTCTTTCTCGTTTGCATTAAAAATATCCTGTGCTAGTTGAGCTTCCTTATAAGAAATTACAGACGATAGATCTGAAAATAAATTAAGCAAATCTTCTATTGTCAAAATTTTTGCGTTCAGTAATTTAGTAGAAACAACAAAGTAAGTACTCAATACTCGGGGTGAGCTTGTGTTTCCTCCAAGGTTAAAGGCCTCGCCTAAAACTGCGTAAGCTTCTTGCAGGCCCTCGGTTGTTCCTTTTTTGTATTTGTACAAGTCGGCTCCTTTATACCCAACCACCTTAGCTTCACTATCCGGATAGTAAACATTTCTTTGATCGTAAATCATCATTAAAGAGTCTACTAAAACAGATTTACGTGTTTCCTCGCTAACCGTTTTTATTAGTCCTTTTATTATTTTTGGGCCATGTATGTAAATATTTTTTGTTCGCTTTGGCGCGTTATCAAACAAGTATACCCAAGAATTGTAGGCATCTGCATAATTTTTTTGCTTGTAAAATTCCGTGTAAATAGATAGGTTTTGCTCGCAAGCATCTTTATCTGTTCCGTATTTTAAAAGTTCTGCCTCGTCTTGAGCATAAGCCGAAAAAGATAATGCTACTAAGGTAAACAATGAAAATAATTTAAATTTCATACCGTGTTTTTGTTAATCAATTTTACGTTGTGTGAACCACTTATCGTTAAAAGTAAAGGCTAAGTGGAAATTAATGTATTTTTCCTCAACTAAATTATTATCTACAGTTCCTCTTTTACCAAACTGAGCACCAATGTTTACAATTGTATTAGACCGCTTTAAGGGTAAGGCAAATCCTAAACTAATGCTTAAGTCGTTTAAATTAGCATCACTAGCGTTGCTGTTTAATTCTGATGCTGCTAAATACCCGGTATTAAAGTTTAAACCCATTCGGTACTGAATACTTTTCCAGTAGTGGTGCACGTCTTTATTGTTGGGTATAATCCATGCGCCTAGTTTTATTTGAGAAGCATTTTTAATTTCTGGACTAGGTGCTCCAAATAGAGCTAATTGAGACCATTCTTTAAATTCGTATTCCCCAGAAACAAACCAGTTGTTTTCTTTTCCTAAAGATACAGCTGCACCGTATGACATTGGAAGTGTTAGTCCGCTTGTTAATGTTTCATTTACTGAGATTGTGTCTCTTATATACTCAAAATTATTTACGATGTTATAGGTGTATATAGCCCCATTATTACTAGCATCTAAGCTGGTTTGGGGAGTATAAGTAGCTCCAAAAATTAACTGCTTATCTTTATACATGGTTTGGTATTGAGCTCCCATATCAAAAGACGCATCTTTAACAGTGTAGTTATTTTCATCTCTACTGTTTATAAATTTTGGGTCTTCAGACCATAAATCTTTTTGCTCTTTAAGTGTACCAAAAATCATATTTACGGTAAGTCCAAGAGACAAGCCTTTGTAAACATTTGCGCCTACATTAAAGTAAGCACGATTTAACCCTCCAGAACCTATATATTCTGTATTCGTTTGTAAGGTATCCAGAGCGTCTATAAATTCTGACGTTTTGGTTACTTGATATCCTTTAAAAGAGTACGGTAACAATCCAGCACTTACACCAAAGCCTTTTGCTATAGGAAAACCTAAACCTAGGTAGCTTAATGAAGACGAAAAAGATTCTTGCTCGTAATTAGCGTCTTTTAAAAATAAAGAAACACCACTAGCTCCAACTTCAAAAGAGGTTAAGGTTAGCGCGCTCACAGATGCAGGGTTTAATAAATTTAATTGATTATTAGAACGCAAAGCAATACCTAAAACACCTAAAGCGTTGTTTAAGGCAAATCCTTGGTTTTGAAATTGTCCAATTCCAAAAGAAGAATAAGGGGAAATCGTGTTTTGCTGAGCCAAAATTAGTAATGGGCAGCAAAGAAGTGCAAACAATAAACTTTTAGTTCTTTTCATGGGTGTTGTGTTCCAGTATAAAATGCATCCCTTTTAACAGAATATCTGCGTCGGCAAAGATGCTGTTTTTTAATTTCTTATCAAAGAAAGCTGAGTCGCCTCCAGTAAGGATTGTCTTTACTTGTGGATAACGCAATTTGTACCAGTCTATTATACCATCTATTTCCGTTTGAATTCCATTAACCACCCCCGATAACATAGACTCATTCGTGCTTTTACCGATTAAGTCTTTCGGTTCTCTTAAAGAAACGAGCGGAAGTTTACCTGTAAAAGTATGTAGCGCATTTAAGCGCATATGTAAACCTGGAGAAATAGACCCTCCAAAATAAACACCTTTTTCTGTAACAAAATCGAAGGTCAAGCAAGTACCTACGTCTATAATTAAAACCGGTTTATTTGGGTAAATAAAAAGGCCGCCCGCAACCAAGCCAAGACGATCTGCCCCTAAGGTATCTGGTGTTTCGTATTTATTAACGAAGGGCATTTTTAAATTAGCGTTTAAAAATAGAGGCTTTACACCTATTTTCTCAAACATGTTTAACTGTGCTTTGGTTGTTGGTTTTACCGAGCTTAACAATAGTCTTTTAATTTTTCCACTTAGCTTATTTACTAAAATTTCCATTTCATTATCAGTACAATACCCCTTACTCGTAAGCTCTCCATTAAGCAGGGTAGCGTACTTAATTCTTGTATTTCCAATGTCAAAAATGAGGTCCATAAAATCTAATTATTCTGTAAAAATACTAATAAAGAAAATTAATCTCTGTTTTCTTTGATAGATAAAATTCATAGGTCTATATTTGCCACCTCAATAATGGTGCTATAGCTCAGTTGGTAGAGCAATGGACTGAAAATCCATGTGTCCCTGGTTCGAATCCTGGTAGCACCACTTAAAAGCCCTGTACGAAAGTATGGGGCTTTTTTGTGCTTAACTCATTTAGTTTTTTTACCTGTTTTATTTTTAACACCTCTATTTGTAGCTTAACTAAGGGTATTTACTTTTGAAAAGTAAAAAACACTTACACTGCCAATAAGTTGCCTAATTAATTTTTTGGTTTGTATATGGTCTATTTGAAAGGCTAAAAACACTACAAACCTGATTAATTATAAAATATCCGTACAATGTAAATTTTATTAAAAAAAGGACCATCCTAAGCCTATCGCTTTTACTTTCCCGTTCTACTTAAACTCAATTACCTAGTTTCTTAGAATACGAGCTACAAAATGTTTTAGTATGCAATATAACGAAAGCCTCCCTTATTGTTAAATTAAATAAACGCTAAAAAAATTGATTCTTAAACGCACAACACAAGAGCTAAAAATTCATTTAAAAGATGTGTACGAATTATTGTATTTATTAAACACATCTAAATTTAGGTTAATTGTTTTCTAACAAATAATCAAACCTATAATACGAGTGGGGTAATTCTTGATTTTGAATTATAAGCTTCCCTTTCATTTTATTTTGAGTAGCAATTTTGCTTAGCTCCTGTTCACTCCAAAACTTACCCATTTTGGGTTGAAAAAGCAACCATTGTTTAAAGTAAAATAGTCGTTTTAATGTGGTGTCGTAATAGCTCCAAAACTTAGTCTTATCAGGTACATCTCCTATTAAAATAACCCCTCCAGGTTTTAGTAATTTTTTCATTTCAGAAATAACCAAAGCACCCTCTCTGTAATTAAAATATTGAAAAGAAAAATAGAGTAAAATTTTATCAAATTTTAAATCTATAGACAGCGAGAGTTGAGTGGCGTCTTCTTCTACAAAATTTAAATTTGGTGTTTGGAAATTAATTTGTGCCGATGTAATTAAGTTTTTAGAGAAATCTACTCCAAGTACTTGTTTACAGTAGGTAGAAAAACGATTTGTGAGGAGTCCGTTTCCACAACAAACATCTAGTAATACATCTGTTTTTTGTACATCTAAAAGTTTACAAATATGTTTTTCTATTTTAAGTAATTGGTTTTTAGATATCGCGTCTCTTTGAACCTGCGCCAGCGGAGAGCTATTTTGAGCAACCTTGTTCCAATAATTTTTCCAGTAAGACATAGTGTATATTAAAAAAGCTAAGCTAACTAATAAAATATTTTGTGTAATTGTTTTACAAAAATATTAACCTGATATCTTAATAAGGCTCAAACAAGAGTTGTTTACACTACTTTTTATTTTTAAAAACGGAGTATAATACGATAAGAGTTATTACTCCAATAAAGCTATTGTCTCCTAATTTCTCTGAAGCATTAATTATATTTCCAACAGGATTCCAACCAAAAAGAGTTGTGCCAACAATAAGCTGAACTACAACACCCAGGCATAAAAAAGGTACAGCCAGGTCTACAGCAAAACCTATTAGTTTTTTAATGGACTTGAGTTTATTTTTTAATTGTTCTTTCATTTGGATAAAAATAAATAATTAAAGCCCCACAAAAGTAGGGCTTTAATTAGGTTAATTATTTTTTACCCATAAAGGATAAAATAACAAGTAGTGCAATTAAACCTGCAAGGTCTGCATTTGCAAACCTACCCACTAAAGCGGTAATAGATCCAATTACATCCATTCCCGTCCATCCAATTCCTAAGATTTGTGCGGTAATTCCTAGTCCAACTAAAGACATTAATAAGGCAGTTAAACCTGATATTAAATCTCCAAGCATTTTAAAAGCGTTAGCCATAATAAATTGGTTTATTAGTTAATACGCTCAAATATAAAAAGATATATTACATATTTAGAAATATTTTATAATTCACAGCTTAAAATTAAAACTGTATATCTAGAAAAATATAGTTACAATAGTAGGTCTGTAATTAAGGCTATCAAAAGAAAAAATAATATTTAATTGTCTGATAAAGAGCTTGTTTCGTTTAGGTTATTAACATTGATTTGTTCTTAACTATTGTACGCTAATACGCCTGTTATTACTGATATTAAATGGTTTACAACAAAAAAAACAGGCTTAATAGCCTGTTTTAAGTATTGTTTATTAAAAATTCTAATTCAAATCCATTTCAGCTCTTATTTTGAGTATTTTATTTTGTAATTTCTCTTTTACTGTATAAAATTCTGAGGAAGAATTTAACGCTTGTTTTACCGAAAAATAGAATTTTATTTTTGGTTCGGTTCCCGATGGTCTGGCTGTAATTTTAGTTCCTTTATTTGTAATAAACTGCAATACATTAGATTCTGGTAAACCTGTTTTGGTTGTATCTAAATAATCTATAAATTTTACGACCTCTTCGCCAACTATAAAGGTAGGCGTGTTTTTACGTAAGTCGTCCATCATAGCTGCAATTTCTGCTGCACCATGTCGCCCTTGTTTTGTAATAGACACAAGATCTTCTAAATAAAACCCATATTCCAAATACATCTCTTGCATTAAATCGAAAAGATCTTTGCCATTACTTTTAGCCCAGGCTACCATTTCTGCAATCAAAGCACAAGAAATTATTGCGTCTTTATCTCTAACAAAATCCCCAGCTAAGTATCCATAACTTTCTTCTCCTCCACCTATAAATTGTTCTTTACCTTCGAGTGCTCGTATAAGCGCACCAATGTGTTTAAATCCGGTAAGTGTATTGTATACTTTTACTCCATGTGCCTTAGCTATTACATCCATTAAATCGGTGGTAACTACAGTTTTGGCAATAAATTCATTTCCGGTAATTTTTCCGAGTTCTTTCCATTTTGTTAGCAAATAGTTTATCAATAAAGAGCCTGTTTGGTTTCCATTTAATAAAACAAAGTCTCCAGATTTATCTGGAATAGCTATACCTACTCTATCGGCATCCGGGTCGGTTCCCATTACTAGTTGAGCTCCTTTTTCTTTTGCTAAATTTATGGCCAATTCTAAGGCTGCTGGTTCCTCTGGGTTAGGAGATTTAACGGTAGGGAAATTACCATCAATACTGTCTTGAGAGGCAACCGTTATGATATTGGTAAAACCAAAAGCCTTTAAGGTTTTGGGAACCAGTACAGAACCAGTACCGTGAATTCCTGTAAATACAATAGGTAAATCTTTATGTTTAAGAATTGCTTCTGGAGCTAAACTAAGTGTTTTTAAGCGTTCTATATAAAGTTCATCTATTTCTTCTCCTAAAGGAGTAATTAGAGCTTCTTGGGTATTAAAATTAACCTCTTCAATAGAAAGTGCTCTTACTTTGGTAATCAATTCAACATCAAAAGGACTTACAATCTGACACCCATCATCACCATAAACTTTATAACCGTTGTATTCTTTTGGATTATGAGAAGCTGTAATTACAATACCACTTTTACAAGATAGTTCTCTTACAGCAAAAGATAATTCTGGCGTAGGACGAAGCGCAGAAAATAAATATACTTTTATTCCATTTGCCGACAATACTTCGGCAGAAACTCGAGCCAATAAATCAGAGTTATTTCTACAATCGTAAGCTATAGCAACAGCAATAGTTTGGTTTGGGTACATCTGTAAAAGCGTGTTTGCTAATCCTTGAGTAGCCTTACCTATTGTGTATTTATTGATACGGTTTGTACCCACACCCATAATACCTCTCATGCCTCCGGTACCAAAATCTAAATCCTTATAAAAAGACTCAATAAGCTCTTCTCCTTTTGCTTGGATTAATCCCTCAACTACAGATCTTGTTTTTAAATCGTAAGCTTCGCTTAACCAAGACTGTGCATTAATTATACTTTTTTCTATCATAATCAAACTTTAATTCTATCCTTAAAAAGGATGTTTAATAGTACCCCCGAAAGTAATATGAAAATTCCTAAAACACTCATAAAGGAATACGTTTCTCCAAAAAAGAAATACCCATAAATAAATGCAAATAAAACACCAATATATTTAAAGGTCATTATATTTCCAGCCGAATCGCTTTGAATTCCTTTGGTCATATATATTTGAGCAACTTGAGTTATTATTCCTAACAAAAGTAAGTACATCCAATCTAATCCTTCTGGTTTTACCCAATTAAAAAAGGAGAGTACAGCCATAATTGGTGTTGCTACCAGAGGAAAGTAAAAAACTACTACGAGTGGATGTTCTTTTTTTCGAAGTAAACGAATGCAATTGTAAGCTAAACCAGAAAAACAAGCAGAAACAATTCCAATGGTCATAAATTTATAAGATATCTGACCAGAAATATCAAATCCTTTTAAAATAAATACACCTAAAAATGCCAAAACAAAAAAGAACCACTGTCTACTTTTCATTTTTTCTTTTAAAATCCATATTGCAAAAAAGGCAGTAAATATTGGCGATAAATATTGTAGGGTTACCGCACTAGCTAAAGGTATGTTTTGTAGGGTAATAAAAAATAAAGTTAAGGCTGTAACACCTAAAATACCTCGGCTAAAAAGTGTTTTTTTATTGTTACCAAAAACGGGGATGCTTTTCTTTTTTAAGAATACAAAAGTAATTAGTAATGAAATAAGAGATCTAAAAAAAACCAATTCAAATACAGGAATGTGAGGTAAGGCTTTTACACACAAATGCATTAAAGAAAATGCAAATGAGGAAATAATCATAAATTGAGCTCCCTTATTCATTTTAAAAAATAAAACTTTATTAAAAAAGCCTCGTAAACGAGGCCTTTTGTGTTTTATAAGTTATTCTTTAAGAATTTTAATACTTCTTGTTTTCCTTTAGGTTTAGCTACAATCTTCATAGAACTATCTAAAACAAACCAAGAGGGTGTTTTATTAATTTTATAATCTAAACATACAGGAGATTTATAATTTCCAAATTGTGATACGTTCTTCCAATTAAAACCTTTTTCCTCTATTGTGTTTTTCCATTTAGTAGGATTTACATCTAAAGCAACTCCAATAACTTCTAATCCCTTCGATTTGTAATTATTGTACACAGGAATAAAACCAGGTAAATCTCTCATACAATGTGGACAGTGAGTTGCCCAAAACATAATAATGGTATACTTATTATTTGCACAGGTATTTTTAAGATTTACATCTCCTCCATAATTACTTTTAATTGTAAAATCAGGAGGGGTACTACCAATTTGTAAGTTTTTAATTAAATCAGCTTTTTCTCTTAACAAATCGTTTATTTCAATATCTCCACAAGCTTCTCCATAAAAATACTCTTCCATAATATAGGTAGCAACATCTTCTAATCCAGACCCATAAAAACCATCTAATAAATTGTAAAGAGCAAATTCAAATACTTTTTCATTTACTTTCGATTTTTTCATAATATCATCAACCGCATTGTAATACCCAACTTCTGTATGTCCGCTGTGTTTAATAATATAATCTTGAAATCGAGTTGAAAAAACATCAGATCGTATAAAATCTTCGTTCGTAAAATCTAAATCTTCAAAATAGAGCGCTTTATCTTTTGGGTTTTTAGCTAAACTAGCCACTTTTGATGCAGAAAAATAGGTGGTAGGATATTTATTAATTACCAACTGTACAAAGTTAAAAAGTTCCTTTTCCAACTTTGTAATTTCATTCGTCATTTCGTTTACTTTAGCATCATTACTCTGAGATTTAAATTGTCCTCTTTGCTTTCTAAATGCTTTAATTTTTACCTGTGTAGAAGAGTCTTTTTTCTTAAACTCCCAATAGGCTTTGTTTTCGTTAGATTGTAAAACAGTGAGGCCTTTTTCTAATCTGATCTGAGAGAAAGCTAAACTTACAACAGGTTCATCAGGATTTAAGATAACATCTACAATGTTATTTTCATTTCCTAAGGTAATTTTGTAATAGCCTTTTGGATACGTTTTATAAGCAAAAGAAAAAGAACCATCTGCTAAAACATTCGTACTGTCAATTTTATATTTATACTTACCCTCGGTACGGTATAAATCAACTTGTTTATTTGTTTGTCTTTGAATATTTAATTTACCTTTTAAGGTTTGAGCTTCTGAAACACTAGAGAAATTGAATGCTAAAATAGCAGCAAAAATAAAAAATAGATTTTTCATAATTTAAAAATTTTGGGAGCACTAAAATAGTTATTTTTTTTAACGAATTACAAAATTACTATTAAATCATAGTTTCATCTTATAAATTATAATCTTATCTAAAAATTAACAAAAGAAAAACAACTTACCTATATATAATAGTATTTTTTATATTCTTCCTTTTTTAAAAATTTATAAAAATATGCTATATATAATGTGCTGTTCATAGCATGTATAAAATAAGTAAGTGTTTGTAGGAATTACTACTTATTAAATACAATAAACAATATTTAGCTACTTATACACATATTAATAACCTGTTACTAGTAAGTTTAACCATAAAACTAACAACTGTTAATAAACTGTTTGCTTTAGATATAAAGAATAAATATTGAGGCCATTTATTGTTAACATCTGTATTAGCCTTTATTTATTTATGCTGATAAATAGGAAACAACTCTACTTTACTTAAGATTTAAAATAGTGCAATGGACTAAATAGTTAACATACACAACACTTACTTTTTACTTTATATGAACCATAACACATCCTTATTAGCATTATAATGTTAATAAAATTTATTGAAAATTAAGACGTTACGTACGATATGAACAAGAGTATTTAGAAATGTTTATAAGGTTAAAGTGGTGTTTATAAATACTATATTTGTTCTCTAAAATATACATTATGAAAATTGCTATTGCATCCGATCATGCTGGTTTTGATTTTAAAGCACGATTGATTAGTTATTTAGAATACAATGGTTTTTCGGTTACAGATTTAGGACCAACAACAGAAGATCGTGTAGATTATCCAGACTTTGGCCATAAAGTAGCTAAAGCCGTTAGCGAGGGTCTTGTAGATTTTGGTATTCTTTTTTGTGGAAGTGGTAACGGTATTAATATGAGTGCTAACAAGCATCAAGCAATTAGAGCTGCTTTATGTTGGAATAAAGAAATTGCAGAATTAGCTAGACTACACAACAACGCAAATGTATTAACCATGCCAGCTCGTTTTATTTCATATGAAGAAGCTCAAGAAATAACCGGTCTTTTTTTAGCAACAGATTTCGAAGGTGGAAGACACCTAAATAGAGTTAATAAAATAGCCTGTACTTAAAATGAAGCATTTTCTACTAAACGTATTCACCCTTTTCTCTTGCGTTGTTTTTGCCCAAGATACTACCGCAATAAATTTTGCAAACTCCATAAAGGTCGAGGATTTAAAAGAGCACCTCTATATTTTAGCTTCCGATTCTTTAGAAGGAAGAGAAACAGGAAAAAAAGGGCAAAAGTTAGCGGCAGATTATATAGCAAAACACTTCGAATCGATTGGTATTGCGCCCTACAACGGAAAAACCTACTATCAGGAATTTCCGCTACTTAAGCAGACCTTAGAAAACAGCTCTTTAGTTTTAAAAGATAGCTTAGTATTTCTTAAAGACTACTACACCTCTCCTCTGTTTGGTACTACAGATATCAGTTTTAATAAACTGCTGTGTTTAGGATATGCCATAGAGGAATTAAGTTGTGCTAATATTAAAGAATTAAACATTGAAGGAAAGGTTGTATTAATCTTAACCAGTAATTTAATATCAGACAAAGAAAAAGCTACGATTAAAAATCTAGACGCTATAGACTGGGAACATCAATTAAAAGTAGCCCACCAAAAAGGAGCAAAAGCTGTTTTATTTGTAGACGATGGCGTGAAAGACAAATCAAGTAAATACGGCGCGTATTTAACAAAAGAGAAAAACAATGTACATATAGATAAACCAAAATTTAAAATTCCTTTTGCATTTATTGATGTAAATGATTTAGAAGCTTCTATTGGCATGTCTCTTATAAAATTAAAGAAAAAACTTTCCCGTTGTAAATACCCAACCGTAAGGCTAAAAGGTTCTTTTTCTACTCAGGTTAAAGAAACCCTACTACAAGGAGAAAATGTTTTAGGTTATTTGGAAGGTTCGGATCTAAAAGACGAATTACTAATTCTTACCGCTCACTACGATCATATTGGTATTCACGACGGAGAGGTACACAACGGTGCAGACGACGATGGCTCTGGAACCGTTGCTATTATGGAGTTAGCAGAAGCTTTTGCCTTAGCTAAAGCAGCGGGAAATGGCCCGCGCAGGTCTATTTTATTTATGCCTGTCGCCGGTGAAGAATTGGGTTTATTAGGATCTTCTTATTACGCCGAAAACCCTATTTATCCTTTAGAAAATACAATTGCAGATTTAAACATAGACATGATTGGTAGAATGGATGAAAACCATCTGGACAAACCTAATTATGTTTACTTGATTGGAGCAGATAAATTAAGCACAGAGTTGCATCAGATATCTGAAAGTGCTAACACTAATTATACACAACTCGAGTTGGATTATACGTTTAACGATCCGGAAGATCCAAACAGATTTTACTACCGATCAGATCATTATAATTTTGCAAAAAATAATATTCCCGTAATTTTCTATTTCAACGGCGTTCATGCAGATTATCATAAGGCTACAGATACAGTTGAGAAAATACATTTTGGTAAGATTGCTTCTATATCTAAGCTTATTTTTTACACAGCTTGGCAGTTGGTAAACCAAGACAAACGTATCGAGGTAGATGTTGAGAGTGATTTTAAAAACACTAGAAAGTAATTTTAACAGCCTTTAATACAGGTTTAATTAAAACTATTTAAGTTTTAAGTGCTCGGCAATTTTCCTGTCGTTTGCCAAGCGCGGCACTTTGTTTTGACCACCCAACTTTCCTTGAGTCTTCATATAAGAAGTAAATGCTCCTGTTTGAAGGATGCTAATTTCAAGCTGCTTCAATATTTTTCCTTCAATCAGGTCTTTATAATAACTGTTTTGTTCTTGCAAGCCTTTATCAATATCGGCCACAAACACATTCATATTATTAGGTTCTGTAGCAAATTCTATTAACCATTGGTGGTAAGGTAAGCCCTGCTCTGGTTTTATTTTTGGAGCTACAGTAAACTCCGTTATTTTTACCTCCGGGTGCTGCTGCATTGCCTGCTTTAATGCACACTCTACTTCCTTTGCTATTACGTGTTCTCCAAAAGCCGAGGTAAAGTGTTTTATTCTTCCAGTTACAATAATTCTATAAGGTTTAAGCGAGGTAAACTCTACAGTATCTCCAATGTTATATCCCCATAAACCAGCGTTTGTATTTAAAATAAGCACATAATTTACCCCTAATTCAACATCTTCTAAAGAAATTCTGTTAGGGTTTTCTTCGTAAAAACCTGCTGCCGGTATAAATTCATAAAAAATACCGTAGTCCAAAAGCAACAACAAACCAGGCTTATTTTGTTTGTCTTGAAAAGCAATAAAACCTTCCGATGCCGGATAAAGCTCTAGGCTGTCTATTTTTTTTCCTATTAGATCTTCAAACTTCTTTCGGTAAGGCTCGTAATTTACTCCACCAAAAACAAAGAGCGAGAAATTAGGAAACAGGGTGCTTATGTTTTTGCCCGTTTTTTTTTGGAGCCTCTCAAAGTACATTTGTACCCAGGAAGGAATTCCGCTTATCAAACGCATATCTTGAGGAATAGTTTCCTCAATAATGGCCTCTATTTTTTGCTCCCAATCTTCAATACAATTTGTTTTGTAAGATGGGAGTCTGTTTGTTTGTAAATAAGAAGGTATAAAGTTAGCTACTATTCCCGAAAGTCTTCCATTAGGCACAATTGGAGATTTGTCTAATTCTGGAGAGCCTTGCAGAAAAATCATTTTACCATCAATAAAGTGATGGTTTCCAGAATCGATTATATAATGTAAAAGAGCGCTTTTTGCTGCTTTAATCTGATAGGATAAGGAAACTTTGGTAAGTGGTATGTATTTTGCCCCAGAGGTTGTTCCAGAAGTTTTTGCAAAATACAATGGTTTTCCAAGCCAAAGAACATCCAGGTCGCCGTTTTTAATTTTTTCTACATAATCTTTTAGTCCTTCGTAGTCTCTTACCGGAACCGAATTTTTAAAATCGGAATAATTTTTAATTTTTGAAAACCCGTGATCCTTACCAAAAGTGGTGTTTTTTGCAGTTTTTACTAAATAACGTAAAACAGCTTTTTGTGTTTTAATAGGATTGCTGCTCCATTTTTTAGTTTGATAAACATCGCGCTTAGCAACAATTTTACCTAAAAAAGATTTTATAGACATTAGAATAGTATATGATGTTCCGGGTTAATAGCCTTTCCTTTATGCCAAAGTTCAAAGTGTAAATGAGGACCCGAACTAAGCGATCCAGAATTTCCAATAATAGCAATTACATCGCCAGCTAATACTCTTTCTCCCACGCTTTTAAGTAGAACCGAATTGTGTTTGTAAAATGAAATCAAATTATTTTCATGTTGTATGGCCATAGTATAACCGGTTTCGGTTGTCCAACTTGCTAAAATAACCGTTCCAGGTAAACTAGCTTTAATGGCTTCGTTTTTTGGAGCAACTACATCTACCCCGTAATGCTCTTCTCCTATATCAAACTGATCGCTAATCATTCCTTTTATGGGCGCATAAAATGCAATGTTTCTTAAAAGTAGCGGTTTAGTACCTTCTTCCGAAAGAACATTAAATTGATCTTCCCGCTCTACGGCATCTCTAAAGACAGAATCTTTACTGGAAGCTTTTAAGGCCTCACTGTTTATATTAGCAATAATTACGGAGTCAGAAAAAAGAGAGTCGTCAACAAACTCACCTTTAAGTACCCTTTCGAGCATTACTTGTTTTTGTTCTTTTATTCTTAAATCTGCCAATAACGAGTCTGTTTTATTAGAGAGGTGTATTAAGTTTTTTGATAGATGGGGTGGCGAATAACCAGGAATGAACTCTCTTAATGGTGTATACGCTATCAGTAAAGTGTTTAGCGTTGCCAACAAAAGCAGTATAGAAAGTAGGCGGGTAATTATTTGAAACCAACTTAGGCTAAACCCGTTTTTCTCTTTTAAAGTTTGATCGTCTAATACAATAAAACGCAAGCGTTGTTTTAGAGTGTCTAAAAAAGAATCATTTTTTTTCATAATTCAAATATCGTAAATTTGCTTGAGTTTATTAAAACTTTCCTCCCGGCAACTCCGCAAGGAAAGAGCTCATACCTTAGACATCGTTTTACGCTTTTTTATACGACAATATTTATAATTTTATTGGGTACAATAATCACCTTTTTTGGTTTTTCGCCATTTAAGTAGTGCGCCGACTTTTCGTGTGTAAGTATTTGTTTTTCAATTTCCTCCTTACTAAGATCCAACGATAACTCTACCTTAAAGCGCATTTTACCATTAAATGAAACTGGATAGGTGTGTGAGCTCTCTACTAAGTGTGCAGAATCGAATGTTGGAAATTTCTGGTAACTTACCCCGTCCTTATGACCTAAAAGCGACCACAGCTCTTCGGAAATATGCGGAGCATACGAACACATTAACAAAACCAAGGGCTCTAAAACCGAACGCTTATTACATTTTTGACTGGTAAGCTCATTTACACACACCATAAAAGTACTCACCGATGTATTAAATGAGAAAGCCTCAACATCTTCCTGAACTTTTTTAATGGTTCTATGTAGTGTTTTCAACTCCTCTTTTAAGGGTTTAGCATCGCTCACCTTAAAACAACCGTCTGCATCGTGAAACAAGCGCCAAAATTTACGTAAAAAATTATTTACGCCAGATATTCCATTTGTATTCCAAGGTTTAAATTGCTCTAGTGGGCCTAAAAACATTTCGTACATTCGGAGTGTGTCTGCGCCATACTTCTCCACAATTAGGTCTGGACTAACTACATTAAATTTAGATTTAGACATCTTCTCTACCTCTGCTCCACATTTGTAGTCTCCATTTTCCAGAATAAACGCTGCGTTAGCAAAATCTGAGCGCCACCCTTTAAAGGCATTCACATTTAAAACATCGTTCTCAACCATGTTTACATCTACATGAATTGCCGTAGTGTCGTATTCATCTTTAAGTCCGTACGATACAAATGTGTTGGTGTCTTTAACGCGGTAAGCAAAATTTGATCGCCCTAATATCATCCCTTGGTTAATCATTTTTTTGAAGGGTTCTTTTTCTGAAACAAAACCAAGATCAAATAAAAGCTTCATCCAAAAACGCGCGTATAATAAATGGCCTGTAGCGTGTTCTGATCCTCCAATATATAAATCTACATTTTTCCAATACGATTGGGCTTCTTTCGAAACAAAAGCCCCGTCGTTTGTAGCATCCATATAGCGCAAAAAGTACCAAGAAGATCCTGCCCACCCAGGCATCGTATTTGTTTCAAAATCGTTTCCATCCGGTGTTTTCCAATTTTCGGCTCTCGCTAAGGGCGGTTCGCCACTTTCGGTTGGTAAATATTTTTCTACGGGCGGCAATCTTAAAGGCAAATCTTTATCGTCCATTGCTTTTGGCAGCCCGTTCTCATAATAAATAGGAAAGGGCTCTCCCCAGTATCTCTGGCGCGAAAATATTGCATCTCTTAAGCGGTATTGAATTTTCCCTTTACCTGCGCCTTTTTCTTCAATCTTTGCGATGCTACTTATGGTGGCATCTTTTACTTCTAGTCCGTCTAAAAAAGAAGAGTTTATCAGCTTTCCCTCTTTTCCGTCATGTGATTCTTCGGGTAAGTTTCCTCCAGTTACTACCGGAAGAATTGGTAGATTGTAGTGTTTAGCAAAAGCAAAATCTCTACTGTCGTGAGCAGGAACAGCCATTACGGCTCCTGTTCCATAACTTGCCAATACGTAATCTCCAATCCAAACGGGTATTTTTGTTCCTGTAAACGGATGTTTTACATACGCTCCTGTAAACTGTCCAGAAACGGTTTTTACATCTGACATACGATCCCGCTCAGAACGTTTTTTTGTTTTCTGTATGTAATTAGAAACGTCTTCTTTATACTTATCTGTAGTAATACGAGACACGTATTCGTGCTCTGGAGCTAAAGTCATGTAAGAAACCCCAAAAATGGTGTCTGGCCTTGTGGTAAACACCTCTATTTCTAACTGCTGCTCTATGCCCAAAGCATCACTTGCAAGCTCAAAACGAATAGTAGCCCCTTCTGATCGGCCAATCCAATTCCTTTGTTGTTCTTTAATAGCATCGGTCCAATCAAGTGTTTTCAAACCATCAATTAACCGCTGAGCGTAGGCCGTAATTCTCATCGACCATTGCATCATTCTTTTTTGTTCTACCGGATGTCCACCACGCTCAGAAACCCCGTCCTTAATTTCGTCGTTTGCCAATACGGTTCCCAACTCAGCACACCAGTTTACCATCGTTTCCGATCGGTAAGCCAATCGATAAGCCAACAGCGTTTCCTCTTTTTGTGTAGAGGTTTTAGCTTTCCACTCCTCTGCATTAAAAAGGGCAGTGTCATCTGAAACAGCTTTTACAGTAGTATTTCCTTCTAAATTAAACCGCTCTATCAATCCAGCGATTGGCTTTGCCTTATCTTCCTTTGTGCAATACCAAGAATTAAAAACCTGCTTAAAAATCCACTGAGTCCATTTGTAGTAATTGGGCTCGCTAGTTCTTACTTCTCGATCCCAATCAAAGGAAAAGCCTATTTTATCGAGCTGATCTCTATACCGAGAAATGTTTGCTTCGGTAGTAATTTCAGGATGCTGGCCTGTTTGAATTGCATATTGTTCTGCCGGCAAACCAAAAGCATCGTACCCCATTGGATGCAACACATTAAAACCCTTTAAGCGTTTGTAACGAGCATAAATATCCGAAGCAATGTATCCTAGTGGATGCCCAACATGAAGCCCAGCCCCAGATGGGTATGGAAACATATCTAATACATAATACTTTGGTTTAGTTGAGTTGGCTTCGGGTTTAAACGTTTTTTCAGTCGCCCAATTCTTTCGCCACTTATCTTCTATACACTTAAAGTTGTACTCCATTTTTATTTACTAATGCTATGGTTTGCAGTCTTTTATTGATGGGTTTTTTAAAAACACAAATATAGGTTTTTTGAATGATAAACCTTTATTCATCAAGACATAAAGCCGTGCGTAATCTATTAAAATTGATTTATTTGAACAGGGAAAAAACCAAAGTAAAGAACAAAAAAAAACCATCGCACGGATGGGTTTTTTTGGTAATAAAACAGGTTTTTTAGCAAAACTCGTCAAAAGCAGCCATTAAATTTGCTGCAATAGCTTCCGATGCTCTACCTTCAATATGGTGTCTTTCCAGCATATGCACTACTTCGCCGTTTTTAAACAAAGCGATACAAGGAGACGATGGAGGAAAAGGAATCATAAACTCTCTTGCCTTATCAACAGCCTCTTTATCAACCCCAGCAAAAACAGTTGTAATGTGTGTTGGTTTTTTTTCGTTTTTTACTGCAGATTTCGCTCCTGGTCTAGCATTACCCGCAGCACAACCGCATACAGAGTTTACTACAACCAGTACGGTTCCGCTATTAGAACCTAATAAATTTTCAACTTCTTCTGCGGTACGCAATTCTGTAAAACCTTCTTGCGATAGATCCTGACGCATTGGCGCCACCATGTGTTCTGGATACATATTTTTTTGTTTTCTTTATAAGCTTGTAAAATTACAAAACTATCACAGCTTAACCGTTAATTTTGTACGAATTTATCTGTTTGATTTTCAAATTATGTACACGTATTTAAGATTCAAAACGTATTTTTGCAACAAAGAACTATTCAGATGAAAAAAATTGGTTTATTCTACGGCTCCGACACAGGCAATACAGAAACGATTGCTCTTAAAATTCGCGATAAAATAAGCAAAGAAAATGTCTTTATAATAGACATGTACGACGCTTCGATAGAAGAGTTTGCGAAATACGATAAAATAATTTTAGGCTTATCTACATGGCACGACGGTCAGTTGCAAAGCGATTGGGATACGTTTTTTGAGGAATTTAAAGAGGTAGACTTTACGGGTAAAACGGTGGCACTTTTTGGCTTAGGCGATCAGTATGTTTACTGTGACTACTTTATCGATGGAGTAGGTATTATCGGAGAAGTCGTTCTTAACAACGGGGGTCAAATTGTTGGTAAATGGCCCACCGAAGGATACGAGCATACGGAGTCTAAAGCAGAACTAGAAAAGGGAACTTTTTTAGGTTTGGCCTTAGACGAAGACAACCAATTTGAGCAAACCGATCAGAGGCTTGACGCTTGGGTAGAACAAATTAAAAAAGAGTTTCCTATTTAAATCTCCCCAATCTTATCTCTTCAGGAGCGTTTATGCTAAAATAACTTACCGTAAAACCCCCAATATTTATAGATGTACTCCTGAGTTTAAGTGGTACACCAAAGCCTATTCTTCTAACCAACTTTTATATTCTACATAGTTATTCGCAATGCCCTCTATTAATAGTGCGCTCTGCTCTTCGTTTAACTCCTTTACCTTTTTGGCAGGAACTCCTGCGTAAATACAACCCGAGGCAACAACGGTATTTTCTAACAGTACGGCTCCTGCCGCTATAATACTATTGGAGTGCACCGTGCAGTTATCCATAACTATAGAACCCATTCCAATAAGCACATTGTCGTGAATAGTACAGCCATGAACCAGCGCATTGTGACCAATGGAAACCTTATTCCCTATTATAGTGGGGTGTTTTTTATAAGTGCAATGAATTACAGCTCCGTCTTGAATATTTACTCGATTCCCAATTTTAATATAATGCACATCGCCCCTAACAACAGCATTAAACCATAAACTACAATCGTCTCCCATTGTAACATCTCCAACAATTGTTGCATTTTCTGCGAGGTAACAGTTTGCACCCCAAACAGGTTTTTTACCTTTTATTGATTTCACCAATGCCATATCTTTTCTTATTTGTAATTTTGCTCAAAATTAATAAAGATGAGCGAGAATAAAATAGCTACTACGGTTTATGCCGAATCTACTCCCAACCCAAAGGTGATGAAATTTGTGGTCAACCGCGCTATTGTAAAAGGCGATAGTGTAGAGTTTATGAATATTGACGAGGCTAAAAACTCTCCTTTAGCCATGAAATTGTTTCACTTTCCGTTTGTAAAAGAAGTATTTATTGCCAGAAACTTCGTTTCGATAACCAAATACGAAATGATGGAATGGGATGAGTTAGTAATGGAAATTAGAGGGTTTATAAGAGAATTTTTAGCAGACGGCGGCATTGCTCTTATAGAAGCCGCCGAGCACACTTCTGATAAAGAAACCAGCGACACTCCGGCTCAAGTACTCGACCAAGTAAAGCCCGAAGAGTTAAACGAAATAGAAACACGCATTGTAGATATTCTTGAAGAATATGTTACCCCTGCTGTAGAGTCCGATGGAGGAAACATAAAATTCATTTCCTTTGTAGATGGAAAAGTATCGGTATTATTGCAAGGCGCTTGTAGTGGATGTCCCTCATCTACCCTAACCTTAAAACAAGGAATCGAAAGTATACTCAAAAAAATGTTACCCACACTAGTAAACGAAGTTGTTGCCATAAATGGGTAATACGTACTTGCGAAAATTAATTATAAACTTACAAGCTATATGTATTGTATTTTTAGCACAAGAGTCTGTAATTTTACAGACTCTTTTTGGTTATGAGAAACGAAAAGTTTATTAAAACACGCCTCTTAGAGGAAAGTAATCGATTACTTGAAGCCGATTTTTTATTTCCTACTTTTAGTATGATTAGTCAAGGAATTGAAACCTTAGGAGCCTTTCTAGATAGAAAACCTTTAGCCGCCAAATCCCAGTCTAAAAAAAGATTTAGCCTAGCGGTAAACCAACTTTTCCCGGATTCGTATAAGAGTTTAAATTCCGACAACTGGCTTTACAAACAAATGAGGTGTAATGTGAGTCATTTATGCAGTTCGGGAGCTTTTATTGACCTAGTTTTTAGAGTTGACTTAAATACAAACAAGAAACATTTAGACCTTGTAAACGGCCAAAGACTGTTTGTTATCGAAGACTTACTTGCCGACTTTAACTCTGCTTGCCTGCTCTTAATAGATCGTTTAGAGAAAGAAGAGTTGAAACAAAAAGCAATGGCAATCTCATAAATCAAGACATATAATTCAGCTACATTCAGTAATTCAATGTATTTTTGTAAGCAAATTAACCAACATGATTGTACATCCATATTCTCGTCCACGAAGACTACGTAAATCAGCAGCTCTTCGCTCTCTTGTTCAGGAAAATCATATTCAAGCAAGTGATTTTATTGTTCCTTTATTTTTTATGGAAGGCGTAAACAGTAAAGAAGAAATAGCTTCCATGCCTGGATATTTTCGTTATTCACTGGATCTTTTACTTATAGAAGTAAAAGAATGTTACGATTTAGGGCTTCGGAGCGTACTGCTTTTTGCAAAAGTACCAGACGACCTAAAAGATGCTACAGGAACAGAAGCCTTAAACCCAGATGGATTGATGCAAAGAGCTATTCGAGCCATCAAAAACTTTCATCCAGAAATGTGCGTTATGACAGACGTTGCTCTAGATCCGTATTCTTCTGATGGTCATGATGGACTCGTTGTAGATGGAGAAATTATAAACGACTCTAGCGTTGAATTGTTAGGAGAAATGGCCCTAACTCATGCTCAGGCCGGTGCAGATATAGTTGCCCCATCCGATATGATGGACGGAAGAATTGGTTTTATTCGTGAAACACTCGAAGAAAACGACTTTCCAAATGTTGGTATTATGGCGTATTCGGTAAAATATGCCTCGTGTTTTTACGGACCATTCCGCGATGCCTTAGACTCTGCTCCTGGTTTTGGAGATAAAAAAACCTATCAAATGAACCCTGCTAATTCTGAAGAAGGCCTTAGGGAGTGTGCTTTAGATATTCAGGAAGGTGCAGACCTATTAATGGTTAAACCCGGAATGCCCTATTTAGACATGGTGCGGCTTGTAAATGATACGTTTGATGTTCCGGTTGCTGCTTATCAGGTTTCTGGAGAATACTCCATGCTTCATGCCGCCGCAGAAAAAGGCTGGTTAAACCTAGAAGAGGCCATGTTAGAATCCATCATTGCATTTAAGCGAGCCGGGGCTAAATTAGTTGCCAGTTATTTTGCTAAAGACATTGCGAAACTATTAAAAAAATAAGCCGTTTATGACAAGTAAAGACCTATTCGAAAGAGCTCAGTTATACATCCCCGGTGGTGTTAACTCTCCAGTACGCGCTTTTACATCTGTTGGCGGAACGCCTGTATTCTTTAGAGAAGCAAAAGGTTCTATTATGATCGATGTAGAAGGAAAAGAATACATCGATTATATTGGGTCTTGGGGGCCAATGATTTTGGGTCATAGCCACCCTCCTGTTTTAGAAGCATTAAAAAACGCAGCAGATAAATCCACCTCTTTTGGCGCTCCTACAGAACTCGAAACCGATATAGCAGAGCTTATTTGTCGAATGGTACCAAGTGTAGAAAAAGTGCGCATGGTAAACTCTGGTACCGAAGCCTGCATGAGTGCCATTAGAGTGGCCAGAGCTTATACCAACCGAGAGAAGTTTATTAAATTTGAAGGCTGTTACCACGGCCATTCCGACGCTTTTTTAATTAAAGCCGGATCGGGAGCAATTACCTTAGGAGTACCCAACTCTCCGGGCGTAACAAAAGGCACTGCAAAAGACACGCTTCTTGCGCGCTACAACGACTTAGCTCACGTAGAGGAAGTTTTAAAAGCAAATAAGGGTGAGGTTGCTGCTATAATAATAGAGCCCGTTGCAGGAAACATGGGTTGTATTCCTCCAAAAAAAGGCTTTTTAGAAGGTTTGCGAAAACTATGCGACCATTACGAATCAGTATTGATTTTTGATGAGGTTATGACTGGGTTTCGACTTTCTGCCGGCGGAGCTCACAAGCTTTTTAATGTGCAGCCCGACATGGTATGTATGGGAAAAATTATTGGAGGAGGTTTGCCTGTTGGAGCCTTTGGCGGAAAAGAAGCAATTATGAATATGGTAGCTCCTTTAGGCCCTGTTTACCAGGCGGGAACACTTTCTGGAAACCCCTTGGCTATGTCATGTGGATACACCCTACTCAAAGAGCTACACGAACATCCTGTTATTTTTGAAGAGTTGGAACAAAAAACGCTTTATTTAGAAGAAGGAATGCGTACTGTTTTCGATAAGCATAAGCTCAAGGTATGCATCAATCGTATTGGTTCTATGCTAAGTTTTCACTTTAATACGGACGAGGTATCAAATTTTGACGACGCTTGTGCTGCTGATGCTAACTATTTTAAAAAAGTATTTCATGGAATGCTAAAAAGAGGTATTTACCTAGCTCCTTCTGCTTTCGAAACCCTCTTTATTTCAAGAACGCACACCACCGAATTACTAGACCAAACAATAGCTGCATTCGACCAAACAATTATCGAAATTAAGGGATGAATACTTACGCAGAAGTAACAACGGATTGCTTAAAAATTATCAATTCCGAAAATTTAGTAACTTATAAAATGCAGCAGTTGTGCAATTTACTAGATGCCCGTTTAGAAAACTATGACTGGACAGGTTTTTATACTGCCGACCTAGACAAAAACACATTGTTATTAGGCCCATATAAAGGAGCGCCAACAAGCCACACATCAATTCCATTTGGCAAGGGTATTTGTGGACAAGCAGCCGAATCTAAAAAAACATTTTTAATAGACAATGTTGAGGAACAAACGAATTATATTGCTTGCAGCATTCATGTAAAATCAGAAATTGTTGTTCCGATAATTAAAGATGGAATTGTTGTAGCTCAAATTGATATAGACTCTCATATTCCTGCAGCGTTTTCTAAAAAAGATCAAGAATTACTTGAATCTATTTGTACTGAACTAGCCCCTTATTTTTAATGAAAAAAGAATTTGATTTTAAAGAAGGAGAAGTTTTACTTTTCAATAAACCCATACATTGGACGAGTTTTCAGTTGGTAAATAAAGTACGTTGGCTTATAAAGAGAGCCCTTAAAGTAAAAAAAATAAAGGTAGGCCATGCCGGAACCTTAGATCCCTTAGCGAACGGACTCATGATTCTTTGTACCGGAAAAATGACCAAAGAAATAGACCAGTACCAAGCGGCAGAAAAAGAATATGTGGCTACCCTAAAATTAGGAGCCACCACCCCAAGCTACGACGGCGAAACAGCCGAAAACTATTTTTTTGCTACCCAACACATTCAGGAAGATTTAATTCGCAGCATAATTCCTAAATTTATAGGCGAAATACAGCAATACCCGCCAATTTTTTCTGCTCTAAAAGTGGGCGGAAAAAAACTATACGAACTAGCTCGAAAGGGAGAAGAAGCAGAAATAAAACCAAGAAGCATTACCATTAGAGAATTGGAGCTGCTTAAAATTGACTTTCCTTACGTAAAGTTTCGCATAATCTGTAGTAAAGGCACCTACATACGCTCTCTAGCATACGACATTGGTATAGCCTTAAACAGCGGAGCCTGGCTGTGTAAACTGCAAAGAACACGAATAGGAAAATACGATTTAAAAAGTGCCATTGATATCCAGGACTTTGAAAAAATGATGAACTCCTAATAATACGGCTCAACAATATTTAATTTCATATATTTGCAAGCCTTAAAAAGATACGTTCTATGATCACCAAAATGAAACTTTCCCACTTTAGCTATGAGCTTCCGGATGAATTGTTGGCAAAAAGACCATCACAAAACCGCGACGAATCTAGATTAATGGTGGTACATCGCGAAACTGGTAAGATTGAACATAAAATGTTCAAAGATCTTATTGATTACTTTGACGATCAAGATGTTATGATATTGAATAACACTAAAGTTTTTCCAGCCCGTATGTACGGAAACAAGGAAAAAACAGGTGCTAGAATAGAGGTTTTCTTGTTAAGAGAGCTGAATCAAGAAAACCGTCTTTGGGACGTCTTAGTTGACCCAGCTAGAAAAATACGTATTGGAAACAAGTTATACTTTGGAGAAGACGAATCTTTAGTTGCCGAGGTAATTGACAACACGACCTCTAGAGGAAGAACTCTTAGGTTTTTATACGATGGACCTTACGAGGAGTTTAGAAAAAAACTAAATCAGCTTGGAGAAACACCACTTCCAAAATACATAGACCGTGATCCAGATAAAATGGACGACGAACGCTACCAAACAGTATACGCAAAAGAGCAAGGTGCTGTTGCAGCTCCTACAGCCGGCATGCACTTTAGCAAGCATTTATTAAAACGATTGGAAATTAAGGGAATTAACTTTGCCGAAGTTACACTACATGTTGGTTTAGGTACTTTTCGTCCCGTAGAAGTAGAAGATCTATCTAAACACAAGATGGAGTCGGAACAGATAATTGTAAAAAAAGAAGCGTGCGACACGGTAAATAAAGCACTAAAAGAAAACAGAAGAATTTGTGCGGTAGGTACAACGACCCTAAGAGCAATAGAAAGTTCTGTTTCTACTCATGATACGCTAAATCAGTTTGACGGATGGACCAATAAGTTTATTTTTCCACCGTATGAATTTAGAATTCCAAACTGTATGATTACAAATATGCATACACCAAAGTCTACTTTAATGATGCATACAGCAGCATTTTGTGGCTTTGACTTACTAAAGAAAGCGTATGCAGAAGCCATTAAAGAGAAGTACAACTTCTTTACGTACGGCGATGCTATGCTGATATTGTAAACAAATACATTTGAAAAAAAAAAGCTAAAAGATGATAATCTCTTAGCTTTTTTTTTGAGCTATAAGAGAAGGATCAACAATCGTAATAACGAGCAACGCTATGAAATACTTTGCCATTATTGTAGCTGGCGGATCTGGCCAAAGAATGAAAAGTAAGCTCCCTAAACAATTTTTAGAGTTGGGTGGGAAGCCTATTTTGATGCATACATTAGAAAAGTTTTTTTATGCAAAGTCTTCTATATCTTTAATCCTTGTTTTACCAAAATCACACCATAAAACTTGGGCTGATTTGTGCAAAAGCCATAAATTTGAGATTCCTCACATCATTTGTGCGGGAGGATTAACGCGGTTTCAATCGGTTAAAAACGGATTAAACTTTTGCGAAAACAACTCTATTATTGCTGTACACGATGGAGTTAGGCCCTTAGTTAGCTCAGTATTTATTACAAACATTTACCGCGAGGCAGAACTCAAAAAAGCCCTAATACCGGTAATTCCTGTTGTAGAAGCGATAAGAAAAGTGACGGGCATCGCTAGTGAGGCACTCGATCGAAGTCTTTATTTTACCGTGCAAACACCTCAGTGCTTCAGCTCATCTATTCTTATAAAATCGTACCAACAAAAGGAGCTAAGCACTTATACAGACGACGCCTCTGTTGTAGAGGCTTGTGGAGAAAAAATTCATCTTTTTGACGGCGAAATAAACAATATAAAAATAACGAGCCCAAAAGATTTACTTTTAGCCCAGGCTATTATTAATCAGATCCAAAACAAGCGTTAAAACGTTAAGCTAATACCTTAACCTTAGAGTGCTCTGTTAAGCTCATTCCAGAAACATTTTCAATTAAGAGTATTCCCGGCTTAGTACCTAGGGTAAAAGAACCCAGCTCTGTATAATCAAAAAAAGCAGCTCCATTTTTACTTGCCCAAGTTAAAAGCTCTTCGGTACTTATATGTGGAAAATTCTTTTGTATCAATTTTAACTCTTCCAATATGTTAAGTGTGTTGTTTGATGCAAGAGAGTCGGTTCCTACTGTAATTTTCAATTGTTTATCGCGCCATAAATCATAATTTGGTAAACGACGTTCAATGTACCAATTTGCTTTAGGGCAAGTACACCAATAGGCATTAGAAAAATGGTTTTCTACCTGCTCAATATCCGAAACCCCCGAGTATGTGTTGTGAACCAGTAGAACTTTTTGATGTTTTGGTAGATACTGTAATAAACTGTATTGAGACGAGTTTTTAGTAAAAGCGATCTGTGAGGAAATATCTACAGCCCTACTTCGGTACAATTCTACTAAATCTCCTTTCGACTCCAAAAACATTTCATTTTCAGAAGGCGTTTCCTGATGATGGATACTCACAATTTCATTTTCCGTATTTGCATAGATACCCTCCAACAGTTCGGGCGACATAGAATAAGGCGCGTGTGGAGCCAAAGAAGCTTTTAATCCTATTGAACGATACTCTTCAAGAACGGATTGTCCGTGTGCCAATAACTCTGTAGATTTTTTCTTGTCTAAACCAAACAGCTCCACAAATGAGTGGTACTTTATAGGGCTGTCTTTTTTTATTTTTAGAGAGTCACTCGTATTTGAAATATCTCCAACAGCAACAATTCCACTACTTGCCATCTCTTCATTACCAGCTCTCATAGCCTCCTCAGGATCCAGAATATAGTTGTTTCTAAGTTTTGGTATCTGATTAACGAATTCTGGAAGTCCAGTAGCCTCAGGAATAATGTCTTTCATATGCGAAAGCTCCAAGTGACAATGTGTGTTTATAAAGCCAGGACAGAGAATTCCCTGGTACACTTCTACCTCAAATTCGTTGGTAATGGGGGCTTGATCTGTTAGGTGTAACAAGGTACCATCATCTTCAATAAAAAGATAGCCGTTCGTTACAATTGGGCCATTTAATGGAATAATAAAAGATGCTTGAATTATACGCATGGAGTAAATTTTTACAAAGGTAAGAATCCCTATCTTTGCATCGATGGAAAAGCAGAAGAAACAAGACATTAGAGTTTTGTCGAAAGAAAAGCTCAAGGAGTACTTTGTTACTAAGGGAGAAAAAGCCTTTCGCGCCAAGCAAGTATACGAATGGATATGGAAAAAATCGGTTACCGATTTTGATCAAATGACCAATCTATCCCTTTCTACACGCGAGATGTTAAAAGTTAATTTCAACATCAATGCAGTACAAATAGACGACTCTCAGTTTAGTAAAGACGGCACCATAAAAAACGCCTTTCGTTTACACGACGATAAAATATGCGAAGGAGTTTTAATACCAGCAGATACTCGAATGACTGCTTGCATCTCCTCTCAAGTAGGTTGTAGTTTGGCCTGCGAATTTTGTGCAACCGGACGCTTAAAACGTATGCGAAATATAGATGCAGCAGAAATTTACGATCAGGTGCGTATTATCCGAGACCAAGCTTTGGAACACAACGGACACGCACTTTCTAACGTTGTTTATATGGGCATGGGCGAGCCTTTGTTGAATTATAAAAACGTATTAGACTCCATAGAAAAAATCACTTCAGAGGAAGGTCTAGGCATGTCTCCAAAACGCATTACTGTTTCTACAGCTGGTGTGGCTAAAATGATTGAAAAATTAGCCGACGATGATATAAAATTTAATTTGGCGCTTTCGCTTCATGCTGCAAACGACGAGAAGCGAAATAAAATTATGGGCATAAATGAAACAAATAATTTGGAGGCCCTTGCAAATTCCCTAAAATATTTTTACGCCAAAACACAAACCCGAGTAACTTACGAATACATAATATTTGATAAGTTTAACGACGAGTTACAAGATGCGCACGAGCTTTACGAATTCTGTAAGCACATTCCTTGCAAGGTCAATATCATTGAGTACAACCCCATAGACGGAGGCATGTACAAGCAAGCTAAAGTTGAGAAAGTAGATGCATTTAAAGAGTACCTTGAAGATCGAGGTGTTGTTATAAATGTTAGAAGAAGTAGAGGAAAAGATATTGACGCTGCCTGCGGCCAATTGGCGAATAAGAAATAAAAATGAAAACCTAATTCGTAAGGACTCGCAAAAACCGACCTTAGGTACTTATGTATTAAAGACACCTAAATTACTACATCAAAAACTATGTCGTTACTAGATCAAATAAAAGCCCCCATAAAAGATGAAATGAACTCTTTTGAGTCCAAATTCAAGCTCTCTATGGCAAGTAAGGTGCCTTTGTTAGATAAAATCACTCATTACATTGTAAAGCGCAAAGGAAAGCAAATGCGACCGATGTTTGTTTTTCTTTCTGCCAAGCTATGTGGCAGTATAAACGAAAGTACTTTTCGTGGCGCTGCTATGATCGAGCTTTTGCATACAGCTACATTGGTTCACGACGATGTGGTAGACGACGCAAATATGCGTCGTGGTTTCTTTTCGATAAACGCGCTTTGGAAAAATAAAATTGCTGTTTTAGTTGGAGATTTCCTCCTCTCCAAAGGCCTTTTACTAGCCGTTAAAAATCAAGATTTTCACTTACTAAAGCTTACCTCTCGAGCAGTAGAAGAAATGAGCGAAGGAGAGTTGTTACAAATAGAAAAAGCCCGACGGTTAGACATAGTAGAAGAGGTTTATTACGAGATTATTAGAAAAAAAACAGCCTCTTTAATTGCTGCTTGTTGCGCTGTAGGATGCTCTTCTGTTTCGAAAAACCAAGAACTCATCGATAAAATGTGGTCTTTTGGAGAGGCCATCGGAATTGCTTTTCAAATTAAAGACGACTTATTTGATTACCAAAAACAAGGACTAATTGGGAAACCGGTTGGGATTGATATTAAAGAACAGAAAATGACATTGCCTTTAATTTACGCCCTTCAGCACTGCGATAAAAGCACTAAGAGATCTGTAATTAGTACAATTAAAAGACATCATAACAATCCTAAAAAAGTGAAAGAAGTAATTGCTTTTGTTCGTAAAAGCGGTGGCCTGGAATACGCCGAAGAAAAGATGTTGGCTTACCAATCCAAAGCGATCGATATTATTACTACCATGCCCGAGTCCGAAGCAAAAACCTCTTTACTCGCTTTAATTAAGTACGTAATTGATAGAAAGAAATAGAGGTTTTCGTTGTTTTGACGTTATACGATCGGCAACTACACTTAGCTAAAACAAATAGCACCAACAAATTTTACTATTTTAGCTTTTTAAATTAGCGCCCTTGATTCCTAAAGAAACCATAGATCTTATTTTTGAAACTGCTCGTATAGACGAGGTGGTAGGCGACTTTGTTCAGCTCAAAAAACGCGGAGTAAACATGTTAGGGAATTGCCCGTTTCACGATGAAAAAACGCCTTCTTTTACCGTATCTCCCGCAAAGGGAATATACAAGTGCTTTGGTTGTGGCAAGGGGGGTAACTCTGTTAATTTCGTAATGGATCACGAGCATTTTAGTTATCCAGAAGCTTTGAAATTCCTAGCAAGCAAGTATAATATCTTTATCGAAGAAGAGGAACGAACTCCAGAGCAAGAGGAGGCTGCCAACGATAGAGAGAGCATGTTTATTGTTAGCAATACTGCGAACGACTATTTTCAGGATCAGCTTTTTAACCAAACCGAGGGTCGTGCAATTGGACTAAGTTATTTTAAGGAAAGAGGTTTTAGAGAAGACACGCTAAAGAAATTCCAAGTAGGATACAATCCAGATAAAGGAGATGCCTTTAGTACTTACGCTCTAAAAGAGGGTTATAAATTAAGTTTTTTAGAGAAAACAGGGCTTACCATACCTAAACAATCCAGAAATTACGATCGTTTTAGCGGAAGAGTTATGTTTCCCATACATTCCTTATCGGGCAGAATTTTAGGTTTTGGAGGGCGTATACTTAAAAGCAATGTCAAAGCGGCCAAATACCTTAACTCTCCAGAAAGCGAAATTTACTCTAAGAGTAAGGTTTTATACGGAATGTATCATTCCAAAAACAGCATCGTTAAAAAAGACCGCTGCTTATTGGTAGAAGGTTATACAGATGTTATTTCCATGCATCAATCTGGAATGGAAAATGTTGTAGCCTCTTCCGGAACCTCTCTTACTGTAGACCAAATAAAGTTAATTAAGAGGTTTACGAATAATATTACACTTCTTTTTGATGGCGATGCTGCTGGAATTAAAGCGGCACTTAGAGGTGTAAACCTTATACTTCAGGAAGGAATGAATGTAAAAGTTCTTACCTTCCCAGATGGCGAGGATCCAGACTCTTACGCAAAAAAAGTGAGTACCGACGATTTAGAAACCTACATAGATTCTCAGTCTAAAGACTTTATAGCTTTCAAATGCTCCTTGCTCATAGAAGAAGCAAAAGAAGATCCTATAAAACGAGCGGAACTTATTAAAGATGTAGCGGCTACCATTGCTTTAATTCCAGACAACGTATCCAGAACTGTTTTCGCTCAAAGCTCCTCCACTATTTTAGGCGTTGATGAGCAATTAATATTTTCGAGCATAGAACAAGCGCGCTCTGGAGCTGTTTCAAAAAGTAAGTCCGAGCCAATGCAAGTTGTTTTTAGCAGTCCAAAAGGCAGCAAAAAACGTACAGCTCTTAGTCTCGACTTAGAAGAGGCTACACTAATTAGGTTGTTGGTAATTTATGGCAACACACCTTTAATGTTCAAATTTGAAAATGAGGAAGGCGAAAGTCAGGAAACGCAAGTTTCAGCCGCAGAATATATTATTTCCGAGTTAAGTGAGGACGACATCCACTTTACACACAATACGTTTAACAAAATATACACCGAATTTATTAGAGAAATTCAAGACAGTGGCAACATCTTAACAGCGCAATATTTTGTTCGTCATCAAGACGCAGAGCTGTCTCAAATCATGTCGGAATTGTTAAGCGACAAACATCAAATAAGCGATTGGTCAAAAAAGGAAATATTTGTACCCACCGAAACCGATAAATTGAAAGAGCTGGTTATTGAAGGAGTCATCCGTTTAAAATCGAAACAAGTAAAGCTTAAAATTGAGCAAATGCTTAAACAGATGAAAAACAATGAAATACCCGATGCCGATCGCCTGAATTTTTTAACTAATTTTCAGCAACTCAATGAGCTTTCGATGCATATAGACAAAGAGTTAGGGCGTGAGTGCTAAATTTAAATTGCACTTTTTTAAGATTTATAGCGCCTCAGCTCTTTTAATAGAAATGGTCGGCAATACCAATAAGAAGTTAAAACACTAATTTAATTCACTTTTATTCTCGCTTGAGTTGGAAAGTCAATCGCATATAATTTTATTTAATAGAAGATTAAACAAAAAAATAAAATATTTTTGCTTACAAGCAGTTAATACTATTGCTAAAAAGAAATAAATTGAAAAAAGTTCACACATATTTAGCCTTCGTTTTTTTGTTGGTACTCCTATATTCTTGTTCTACTCAAAAGGACCGATTTATAAATCGTAGTTATCATAAAACAGCAGCGCACTATAACGGTTATTTCAACGCAGTAGAGAGTTTAAGAGAGGGCTTAGAGAAACTAGAAAAAAACCATCAGGAAGATTACAACAGCCTTTTGCCAACCAGTATTTTGGGAGATGGAAAACAAGCTCAAAAAATATTTCCACAACTAAATAGAGTTATCGATAAAGCCGCTATGGTAGTAGAGTTTCACTCCATGGAAATTAAGGGTGATGAAAAAAATAAGTGGATAGACGATAGTTACTTTTTAATGGGTAAGGCTTTATTTTATAAACAAGAATTTGGAAAAGCTATAGAAATGCTCGGCTTTGTAAGTAGAGAATACGAGGGCTATATTTCTGATTTAGCCATGCTATGGTCTACTAGAGCTCAAATAGAAATGGGCAACTTTACTACGGCAAAAAAGCAACTCCTTTACCTCGAGAGCGATGCTCGTTTAAAAAACCCAGACAAGGCTCTGTTAGCAGAAGTTTACGCAAATTATCACATCAAAAAAGAAAACTGGGATGAGGTGGTATCCTATATCCACACCAGCTTAAAGTACACAAAGAACAAGAAAAAAAAGGCCCGCCTTACTTTTATATTAGCTCAACTCTACCAAAAACTAGAAGATTACGAAACAGCCTATTTGTATTTTGATAAGGTGGTTAAAATGAACCCCGATTACGAATTTAAATTCAACGCTTTATTAAGCAGAGCCAGAGCCTTTAATCCAAAATTTAACGATTCTTCTAAGCTTATTAACGAGATAGAAAAAATGTTGAAGGATGATAAAAACATCGACTACAACGATCAAATTTACTTTGCTCTAGCAGAGATTGCCCTTAAAGAAGATGAAGAAGCCTTAGCCACCCAGCATTTATTAAGCTCAACGGCAAGTAATTTAGGGAATGATCAACAACAATCTATTTCGCACTTAACACTCGCAAACATTTACTTCGACCAAGCCGCTTATTTGAATGCCCAAGGTCATTACGATACTGCAATGACCTTTTTAAGTCAAAATCATCCTGATTACGAATCGCTTTCTAAAAAGAAAAACAGCCTTAACGAATTAGTAGGCTTATACAACACCATTACCCTTCAAGATAGTTTAATGACCCTCTCGCTCTTAGATGAAGCCTCCTTACTGGAGTTTATTGAGAACCTAATTGAGGATTTAAAAGAAGAGGATCTTCGGGCTAAAGAAGCCGCAGAACAGAACGTAAGCAATCGGCCAACTACAAACTCTCGGGACCAATTTAATCCTATGGCAGGTGGAGGCGGCGCTTGGTATTTTTACAACCCATCTGCCGTTAGCTTTGGTTATTCTGAATTTATTACCAAATGGGGAGAGCGAAAGTTAGAAGACAATTGGCGAAGAAAGAACAAACAACAAACCTCTATTAATGAGGACGGAGAGGATGAGGATAAGGATGTTTACGATCCAGATTATTACCTAAAAATTATTCCTACGACCGATTCTGCAAAACTCGCTACAGTAGACCTTATTGTGCAATCCTTTTACCAATTAGGGCTTATCTACAAAGAGGAACTTCAGGATTACGAAGAGGCTTTAGAAGTTTTTGAAACGCTTCTTTCGGCTTACCCAAAAAATAAATACGAGGCACTATCTTATTATCAATTGTACACAACTCATCAGTTGTTAGACGAAAAATTGTACGCTCAAAACTATTTTACAAAACTACAAGAAGAATACCCTGATAGTGATTATTTAAAAATGATCATCGATCCGGAATCGTATTATTCTTTGAACACTGAATTGGTAGACAGTGCCATTTTATTTTACGAGGAAGTTTACACTTTATTTAGAAACAACAACTTCTCTGAGGTTTTGATAAAAGCAAAATTAATTCGTAGTAAGTATGAGTTTCATCCTGTTGCAGAGCAATTGTACCTTTTAAGCGCGCTTTCTACAGGGCATCTTTTTGGCGAGCAAAAGCTTATAGATAGCTTAAATGAATTACTTGCGGTATATGTAAATGGTGAAGTTGCTGATGAGGCCAGAGCTATACTACAAGGCATAGAGCAAAGATCCAAAATTCCTGAAGAAACAATCTATACATTCGACGAAGATGAGTCGCATTATTTTGTGTTAGCTGTAGAGAGTTCGGGCCTCAGTATAAACAAGCTTAAGATTAGTCTTTCGGACTTTAACTCGAAGTATTACAAAACCGAAAAGTATAAAACTCAAAGTTTGATGCTAAACCTAGACTACCAATTGTTAATCGTGAAAACGTTTGACAAAGCAAAGCCCTCTTTAAAATATTTAAACGCGGTAAAAGATCTGGAGGAATTAAACACACTTTTAGGTAGAGCAGAATATGATCATTTTATTATATCTTCGAGTAATTTTAATGTCTTTTACAAAGACAAGTCTCTCGATCAATATTTAGTGTATTTTGAGGGAATGTATTTAAAGTATAAATAATTAAAGCAAGTTTCATGTTTTCAAAATCAAATACAAATATGAGTAATTCAAGCGAAAAAACTACAGGTACAATAAACGCCATAGGGCTAGGAAGCGTTATTAAAGGAGACATTAGTACAGATGGCGATTTGCGCATAGATGGCGTATTAACCGGCTCTATTACAACCAAAGGTAGGTTGGTGCTTGGCGAAAGCGGCTTAGTTGAAGGTAGTGTGGTTTGCCAAAACGCATTAATTGCAGGTACTCTTAAAGCCAAAATTCAGGTTTCAGAATTGCTAAGCTTAAAATCTACAGCCAACTTATTAGGCGATATCATCACCAACAAATTAGCCATTGAACCTGGAGCAAACTTTTCAGGCTCTTGTAGCATGGGCGCTGCAATTAAAAACATTAATACTGGAGAGTCACATGACAAAACCGAAGAAAAGAGCAGTAGATCAGTTTCTTAAATTCTCTGGACTTGCCTTTCAAATGGGCGTTATTATTAGTGCAGGAGCTTATGCTGGTGTTAAGTTAGACCATTATTTAGAAAAAGAATTTCCTTTGTTTACTTTGGTTTTTTCCTTATTTGCTGTTTTTTCTGCCTTGTATTTTGTTATAAAAGAAGTAATAAGCCATAGCGATGATAGCTGATTTTTTCGAGTTTCTTTTTAAATTAGTGCGCGCCTTCGTCTTTGTGTTCGGCTTACACTATTTATTCAACCAATTTGGCCCTTTTCCTTTAGCAAACTCTTTGTTTTATACACTTCATATTTTTCTTTTTCTGACAAGTTTGTTTATGTACCCCCTGGTGCTGTTTGCCTTTCGTAAGGTTTTCGATCGTGCAGGTTTTGCTTTTTTAGCAAGTAGTATTTTTAAAATGCTTATTGCCTGGATTTTTTTAATACCCTTTATTCTCCCAAAACAAGAGTACAGCCAAAACTTTGCACTTCAGTTCTGTATCGTCTTTTCGTATTACCTGGTTTTTGAATCTGTTATAACCATCAGAAAATTAAACAACTAATTTAGTACTGCCCTTTTAAACACCTCTTCTAAGCCCCTATTTATACACAATCCATTAAATATTGTTGATAAGCCTTAAATATACTTCGCTCATTGAAGAATATTATCTATTTTTGCATCGATTTTCACAGGCTCTAGAACCATATTTGAAAACAAGATGAAAACAGTATTGAAAACAATCTTACTTATTGCAACGTTTACCTTGGGTAATCTGTCTTTATTTGCATCCGAAGCTCATGCTGATGATGTTCAGGAAGAAAAGCCTTTTGATGCTGTAGAGGTAATTATGCATCACATTTCCGATGCACACGATTTTCATATTTTAGACTATACTGACGATGCTGGTGTAGAACATCCTGTTTCCATTCCTCTGCCGGTAATCCTTTATACAAATGGAAGCTTAGATGTTTTTATGTCCAGTGCTTTTAATCATGGACACGACGAGGTTGTACGAGGAAACCACCGGTATAAATTAGACCACGGTCATGTTGTAGAACTAAACGGAGCTCACCCTATAGACTTTTCAATTACCAAGAACGTTTTTTCAATGTTTCTTTCTATTGTAATTATACTCCTTATTTTTATTTCTGTTGGACGATCTTACCGCAAAGGAAATTTAGCCCCAACCGGCTTAGCTTCTTTTATGGAGCCCTTAGTTTTATTTGTTAGAGACGATATAGCGGTGCCAAATATTGGAGAGAAAAAAGCAGATAAATTTTTACCCTACTTGTTAACCGTGTTTTTCTTTATTTGGGTAAACAACCTTTTGGGCTTAATCCCATTCTTTCCAGGTTCTGCCAATTTAACCGGAAATATTTCGTTTACAATTACCTTAGCATTTATCACCTTCTTGATTACCAACTTGAACGGAAATAAAGAGTACTGGAAACACGTATTTGCAACACCAGGAGTTCCCTTTTGGTTATTGCCAATAATGATTCCAGTTGAATTGATGGGTATTATCGCAAAACCCGTCGCACTACTGATTCGTTTGTTCGCAAACATTACTGCAGGGCACATCATTATCTTGAGTTTGATCTCTTTGATCTTTATCTTTAAGACTATAATGATAGCACCAGTATCGGTAGGATTTGTATTGTTTATGGATGTATTGGAGCTACTTGTAGCTGCACTGCAAGCATATATTTTCACGTTATTGTCGGCGCTATTCATTGGAATGGCGGTAGCAGAACATGAACATCATTAAGTAAGTTTTTTGTTTAACCCTAAAAAATTAATTATGGGACCATTAGCTGCAATTGGTGCA
>JGI20154J14316_10000010_pt1 | contig 121537 bp, 123 predicted proteins | sample COG_04_FD_14316 | JGI IMG/M metagenome (IMG submission 14316)
CTATAAGAAGTAAGACGACCCTCGGTACTTAAGATTTGGTCAAAAAAAGCGGACTCTGATTAATTCAGAGTCCGCTTTTTTTATGCCTATGATTTAATCAATGCTTTTTATAGGCGGGCAATAATTTGCTGAGTGAACTCAGTGGTCGATGCAGTGCCACCGAGGTCGCTGGTTAGGTGCTTTCCAGAAGCCAGCTGAGCGTCTAAGGCTTCACGTAGACGTGTGGCTTTCTCATGCTCTTCAACATGATCCAACATCATCGCCGATGCGAGCATCAATGCGGTTGGATTGGCTAGTTGCTTGCCAGTGATATCAGGGGCTGATCCGTGCACGGCTTCGAATATAGCCGCATCTTCACCGATATTACCGGATGGGGCTAAGCCTAGGCCACCGACTAAGCCAGCAATCTCATCAGATAGAATATCGCCAAACATATTGGTCGTGATCAAGACATCGAACTGGTTAGGATTGAGCACTAACTGCATCGCACAGTTGTCGACAATGCGTTCATCAATTTTTAGCTTATCAGCGTACTTTTTACCGATGTTAGTCGCAGTATCTAAGAATAAGCCCGTGAGTTTTTTTAAAATATTCGCTTTATGCACGATGGTGACACGCTTGCGGTTGTTTCGAATGGCCCAATTAAAGGCGAATTCAGAAAAGCGGGTGCAGCCATGGCGGGTGATAATGCCAGAGGCTTCAGCCACGGCATGTGGGTCATCGGCAATCGGAATGTAATGTTCGACGCCGACGTAGAGGCCTTCTAGATTTTCACGAATGAGGACTAAATCAACGTTCTCAAAGCGTCCACCGACTAAAAAGCTACGTGCTGGGCGGACATTGGCAAAAAGCTTGAATTCCTCACGTAAACGGACATTGATAGAGCGGAAGCCATCCCCTACAGGCGTCGTCAGAGGCCCTTTCAGCGCAAGTTTTGTCTTGCGAATACTAGCGATAGTACTTTCTGGGAGAGGGTCGCCATGGGCGTCTACTGCCGCCATACCGGCAAGCTGTGTATCCCAATCAAATTTTGCGCCTAATACATCTAAAACTTGTAGTGTGGCATCTACGATTTCGGGGCCGATGCCATCACCGGGAATTAGGGTTGCGGGTATTCTTTCCACTGAAAATGAACCTCATTGTGTTTACTTTTTACTTTCTGCGCCTTAGATGACGCGTAGCTACATTATCTCGCCCCTAGCTAAGGGTGCGCAACCATTTATACAGCATCTTCGAACCTAATAGGGCATAGAGATGTAAAAAAGGCGCCTATATATAGGCGCCTAAACGAGGGGAACTAGTTTATAGATCAACTAGTTAAAGCACCTGGAGTAGTCAAAGTAAGGTGCTAGCTCAGTAACGAGCAGTGGCCATAATGCACTAGTATTTTTACACTGTTATGACACAGACTTACTTTAGTCGGCTACGCTTGCGATTAAATCGTACTCGGTGGCTTCTTCGATATTTACCTTGATGATGTCACCAACAGCCAAATCTTCACCACCATAGACACGGACTACACCGTCAATCTCAGGTGCATCGGCGTAACTCCTAGCGGTGGCGACTTCCTCATCAATCGTATCGATCAACACATCTAAGCTGCGACCGACTTTTTGTTCCAACTTGTCTTCGCTGACCTCTGCTTGTGTTTGCATGAAGCGATGCCAGCGTTCTTCTTTAACCTCATCCGGCACCTGATTTTCAATGGCGTTCGCAGTTGCCCCTTGTACCGGTGAATACTGAAAACAGCCGACTCGCTCAAGTTGTGCTTCACGTAGGAAATCGAGTAATTGCTGGAAATCATCATCGGTCTCCCCGGGGAAACCGACAATAAAAGTACTACGAATGGCGATATCTGGGCAGATTTCACGCCAGCGATTAATTTGCACCATGGTATTGCTGCTTGAGGCTGGGCGTTTCATCGCTTTCAGGATGCGTGGGCTAGCGTGCTGAAACGGTACATCGATATACGGCAGAATCTTACCTTCGGCCATCAATGGAATGATTTTTTCGACATGTGGGTAAGGGTAAACGTAATGTAGACGCACCCAAATGCCTAATTCTGATAGTGCGGAACAGAGGTCGAGTAGGGTGTTTTGATAGACCCGGCCACGCCACAGCTGTGCTTCATTACGAATATCGAGGCCATAGGCGCTGGTGTCTTGCGAGATGATAAGCAATTCTTTAACGCCGGCGGCGGCTAGTGCCTCGGCTTCTTGCATAATGCTGCCCAGCTCTCGACTTGCTAGTTTGCCGCGCATGGAAGGGATAATGCAAAAGCTGCATTTGTGATTGCAGCCTTCAGAAATCTTGATATAAGCGTAGTGTTTCGGCGTTAACTTGATGCCCTGTGGCGGAATTAAATTAGTAAAGGGATCGTTCTGGATAGGTACTGCAGAGCGTATGCTACGCATAACACTATCCACATCCTGTGGCCCAGAGATACTCAAGACTTCGGCTGGGATCGCGCTCACATCTTCGGGGTTGACGCCCATGCAGCCAGTAACAATCACTTTGCCATTCTCTTCTAAGGCTTCAGCGATGGTTTCCAATGATTCTTGTTTCGCCGAATCAATAAAGCCACAGGTGTTGACGACTACGGCATCTGCACCGTCGTAGTCGGGCGCAATCTCATAACCTTCTGAGCGTAGTTGCGTAATAATGCGTTCCGAGTCGACTAATGCCTTCGGACAGCCGAGACTAATAAGGCCAATTTTTGGCATAGAACTGTTGTTAGTTGAGGTCACTGTGTTCGCTATCGCAAGGTTGGAGTGCTAAAGTGAGAACCTTCACATTGCACCATAAAAGCATTATTTTCTTACAGTTCTTAGCCAGTTAAGCCTATGGGCCAAATTCTTATTTCTGCCGCGCATAAATCCTCCGGCAAAACAATTATAAGCAGCGGCATCTGTGCCGCGCTAGTCGCACGTGGTTTGCGCGTACAACCGTTCAAGAAGGGTCCTGATTATATCGATCCTATGTGGTTAAGCACAGCGGCAAAACGAGATTGTTATAACTTAGACTTTTGGACGCAAAGCGATGCCGAGATTAAGGCCTTGTTCAAAAGCAAAAGCGCAGATGCTGACTTTACTCTGATTGAGGCCAATAAAGGGCTTTATGATGGCCTGGATCTGGATGGCTCAAATAGTAATGCGGCACTGGCGAAGCTTTTAGGTAGTTCGGTGGTGTTGGTTCTGGATTGTCGTGGCACGATTCGAGGGGTTGCACCCTTGTTATTAGGCTATCAACAGTTTGACCCTGAGGTGAATATCAGCGGTGTGATTCTGAATTTTGTCGGCGGTGCACGACATGAGCAGAAATTACGCGAGGTGATAGCACGCTATACCGATATCCCCGTCCTAGGTGCAGTACAGCGAAATGATGAGGTGTTTGTAGAAGAGCGTTACCTGGGTTTGATCCCAAGCAACGAGGATGCAATTGCCAATGCACGCGTGCAAGCCTTGGCGGCGGTGATTGAACAACAGGTGGATTTGGATCTGTTATTACAAAATGCTGCCGTCATCGATCAGGGCGATAGCGTCATGCCAGTCAGCAGTGCCCCTGTGTCCTCGCGTCGATTACGTGTGGCCTATGCCTGTGATGAGGCCTTTGGTTTTTACTATCCAGATGACCTAGAGACTTTCACCGCGCTAGGTGCCGAGCTGCTGCCTTTTAATAGCCTGCAAGATGAACGGCTACCAGAAGCGGATGCTCTGTTTATTGGCGGTGGTTTTCCTGAACGCAAAGCACAGCAGCTAGAACACAACAGTGCCTTGCGTCATGAGATTAAGCAGGCGCTAGTGAATGGAATGCCCGCTTATGCGGAATGTGGTGGTTTGATGTACCTATGCAATGCCATCGTAGAAAAAGGCCAGCGCAGTGAGATGGTCGGGCTGATTGATGCGGACTGTGTGATGAGTGATAAACCTCAAGGCCGTGGCTATACCTGTTTTAAGGAAACCGCCAAGAGTCTATGGCGGTCGACGCAGACTGCGAGTATGAATGCACATGAATTCCATTACTCAAGGCTGTCAGAGTTGGGGCAGGACTATGTTATGAGTTTTGCCGTTACACGCGGACAGGGGATTAGCGGTAAGCAGGATGGTTTACGTATGCACAATACACTGGCTTGCTATGCACATCAGCGACACACCGAGCAAAATCAGTGGATCAGTCGATTTTTAGCTTTTGTCGCAAGTTGTACGCAGTAAAGGTTAATAGTGCGGGCTGGTATACTTACCTATATTATTTTTAAAAAAATTCGGAAGGTTTAGGTTAAATCGATGGAAAATATTAGTGTTTCAGAAGTAGCAGCAGGACAAATTAAAAAAGCAGCAATCGAATCTCAAGTGGATATGTTGCCATTACGTTTGGCAGCGACTAAAAATGCCGATGGCTCACTGCATTACGGTATGGGTTTTGATGATGTCGGTAATTCAAAGGGTGAAGATGCCAGCTTTGAATCTCACGGCGTGACGATTGTGGTGGCCAAAACGAGCCTCCCATTACTGCAAGGTACGGTGATTGATTACGTCGAATTAGAGCCTAAGCAATTTCACTTTGTTTTTTTTAATCCAAATGACCCGAACTACAAGCCACCTGCAGAAGAGTCTGCAGAATAGCTTAAGGGATTAATTAGGCTTCCTTGAAACCACTCATGCGCATAACACAAAGCCGTATCTTGTTGCTCGTATTTGTGTGCAGCCAGCTGCTGCTGTTGGCCGCTGCATTTGGCGTAATAGAGCCACAGCGTAGTATTGTCTTAGCGGTTAGCTTATTGCTCTTGATCGCCATCAGGGTCTGGTTGCAATACATTCAGCCTAGCGAAATTATAATAGATTGGATTCAACGCATCCGTGCGGGTAACTTTGATGACCAGTTGCGCCTTAAGTCTGTCGATGAGTACAGCGAACTCGATCAAGATCTGAGTTTTATTACCGAAATGCTGCGCTCTTTATCGCGCGATGCCGAGATACAAGTACAAAGGCATACTGCTTATATTGCTCAGAAAACGCGATCATTATCTATCCTTTATGATATCGCTAGTAGTATTAATAGCTCAGAAAACGTCGACCCTCTATTAACTCGGTTTTTACATACCACTAGTGAATTGATTAACTCATCGGCCGCTAGTGCAACGGTTACTAATGATATTGGTAACCAGCAGTTGGTGAGCCAGATTAATTGTGATGATGAAAGTTTGTTGCGATACGCCGAACATCGTCAGGAATATATTAAAGAGACTACTGGCGTTGAGACCTTCCCCTTACTACAAGCAAATGTCAGTGCGTGTAGTCGGGATATCTGTCAGCGATTTTTTGCCTCAAAAAAGACCCATCTACTGTTAATTCCTTTGCAATATCATGGCAAGTTACTCGGTGTCTTTAGTCTCTACCTACCAGAAGAAAGTCTGAATGATTTTGAAGATTTACAAGAGACTCTAACCAGTGTGGGTCGGCATTTAGGCGCAGCGATTGAGCGAGAAAAGCTAGATGAGCAAAAAACACAGCTATCAATCATGCGTGAGCGTACGCATATTGCGAATGAGTTACATGATTCGCTGGCGCAAACTTTAACCAGTATCCGCTTTAGAGTGCGGCTATTGGATCAAAGTTTGCAGCAGGGTAATGAAGTCCAAGTATGGGATGAATTAGAGAGGGTTGAAGCGACTGTCACTGAAGCGCATGCTGAGATCCGAGAACTGATCGCACATTTTCGCTCACCAACCGTTTTGGCCAATCTTATTTCGGCAGTAGAGCAGACTATAGAGCGCTTTCGTCAGATTAATGATGACATTCAGATCTTTTTTCAGAACGAATGGCCTGAGACTAATCTGCCCACTGAGACGGAGTTCCATGTTTTGCGTATCATGCAGGAGTCGCTGAATAATATTCGTAAACATAGTGAAGCAGAAAATGTGCGCATTATGATGGCTGGCAATCAACAGGGCAGCTATAAAGTATTGATAGAAGATGATGGTGTGGGCTTTAAAGAGCCACAAAGCAGTAGCCACAGTGGTGAACATATTGGCCTTTCCATCATGCAGGATCGTGCCCGCCGTTTTGGTGGTGTACTAGAAATAGAAAGTGAATCGGGCGAAGGAACACGGATTGTTCTAGAGTTCAGTCATGAACCATAAACAACTAACCAAGCTGAGGGTACACACTTGCGCGTACTGATTATCGACGACCACACGTTATTTCGTGATGGCTTACAAGGATTGTTAGAGCGACATAATATTGAGGTCGTAGCTTCACTCGGTGATGGTCAAGAAGGCATCCGCCTTGCTCAGACACTATTACCGGATATCGTCCTGCTGGATATGCGTATGCCGACGATTACAGGTCTTGAAGTACTGAAGAATCTGCAGGCGAATAAGTTCGAAGCGCCAGTAGTGATGCTCACTACCAGCAATGATGAGCGAGACTTGGTAGAAGCCTTACGCAATGGCGCCAAGGGATATCTCCTGAAAGAAATGGAGCCTGATGATGTAGTGGCTGCTTTACGCGAGATCGTTAAAGGTGAGACGGTGGTTGCACCGAACCTGACCCAGATCTTGGCGCGTGTCGTTAAGGGTGAACCTATTCTCGAAACAGAGCCTAGCCCGATCGATGACCTGACTCCACGTGAAGCCGAGATTCTGAGTCTGCTCGCTGAAGGTCAGAGTAATAAAGTGATTGCACGCAATCTGGGCATCTCTGATGGCACGGTGAAACTGCATGTGAAGGCGATCTTACGTAAATTGAATATTCATTCACGGGTTGAAGCTGCGGTGATCGCAGTTGAGCATGGCCTGCGTGCAAGCAAGCAAAACTAAGATTGAAGCTATAGCCTAACGATGAAAACGTTTGATCAACTAGTGGCTGATGCGACCGCAGGCATTGAAGAATGGATGCCATGGGACTTGCAGTCAGCCCTAGAACAACAGCCTAATCTACTGATGATTGATGTGCGTGAAGCCGACGAGTTTCAGAGTATGCACATCAAGGGCTCACTGCATATCCCGCGTGGTGTGTTAGAGGCGGCCAGTGAATATGGTTTTGATGAAACCGAACCACGCTTGGCGGATGCTCGTGCTGAGCAGGTGATTGTGATCTGTCGTTCGGGCCGGCGTAGTTGCTTGGCAGCCGATAGCTTAAAGCAGTTAGGCTTTGAGCAAGCTATCTCGTTAAAGACAGGCCTACGCGGCTGGAATGATGCGGATGCAGAACTAGTCGATCAGGAACAAAACCTAGTCGATGGGGATGTTGCCGAGGTCTATCTCTCGCCGAAGGTAGTGATTCCATAATCTAGAGCATTCTAAATGGTTGCTTATTCAACATCACTACGACGATTGAAATAGTCGTAAAATTCGAATTTGGTGATAACGCCTTCACCACTAGTATCGTATTTCTCGAACACTTCTTGTTTGCCTAGAGAGTAAATCTCTTTCGCTTCTTGTAGCGTGATCTGCTCATTGTGGTCGCGATCAGCGTGCCAAAACATCCCATCTTTCAAGTCCATGCCGCCGCCCAGTGCGGATGCCTGCCCAGCATAAACTGCAGTCAGTAGGTGTAGTGTGAGTATGTATTTAGTCATTAGGAATCCTTATCTTATATTGCTAATTGATAGCACCAGTCTACTTGCATAGCTGATGGCTTAACAAGGGGCTCAAGCACAGCCCTTTTACAGTTTAAACCTTTGGCAAGGTAGGCCTGTTGTCATGCCGAAAGTAAGCGTTTATTTTTTGTCGCAACCTGCGGATGCCATGCCATAAACGGGGTAGCAACCAGGCTAAGAAGAGTATGAATAAAAAGAGTAGTAGGCAGAATAAGAGAGGATGAGTAAGGGCCGCCCAAAGGCCTGCAATCACCAGTAAATCTTCAGTCACTGAGAGGGTCCAATTACTGAAGGGCTCAGGTGAGGTGTTAATTATTAGACGGGTGCCTGTCTTGCTGGCATGGGTGGTTGCAGTTAGCCCACCACCTACTAAAGCAGCAGCTAATGCTAAGGCGGGTGATATTTCAACAACTACACCGGCTGCTAATAAAGCGCCTGCTGGAATTCGAATAAAGGTATGGATGGCATCCCAGATGCTATCTACGCCGGGTACTTTATCGGCAAAAAACTCGACTGCAAACATTAACCCAGCTGCTGCTATAACGAGTGGGCTTTGTAGTAAATACAAACTATCGGGTAATACTAATTGTCCATTATTAGCACCTATCCCCAAGACCAAGATGGTTGCATATAGGTTGATGCCGCTGGCCCAAGCCACGCCCATGGTTAAAGCAATAATGCTGATAATTTGTTGGTATTCAGCCATACAGTAGTTGCTAGCAGATTAAGATTTATTCAGCATACGCCATGCCGATGGATGCTGTGGATGACAAATAACCATTAGTCGCCTATAAATTAAGGGCCTAATGGTTATCTGTTTAGACTATTGATGGATGCTTTGGTCGAGATCAGCTGGTGGAACTAGACGATATTAATACTGCAATAAGCTGTGAGATTCACCAAAGGAGGCCAAGTGTTTGCGGCCAGCAAGTTCATTTAATTCGATGACAAAGGCAAACTCATGCAGCTCGCAATTAAAGTTTTGTAATAATTGGGCAGCGGCATTGGCGGTGCCGCCGGTAGCGAGTAAATCATCGATGAGTAAGACGCGAGCACCGTCTTCGATGGCGTCTTTGTGTATTTCTAGAGAATCTTCGCCGTACTCTAGTTGGTAACTTATAGAGTAATGTTCGGCTGGTAGTTTCCCCGGTTTGCGTATGGGTATGAAACCGACGCCTAAGGCATGGGCTAAGGGTGTACCAAATATAAAGCCACGTGATTCAATGCCAATAACGTAATCGATCTTCGCATCGATATAGCGCAGTTTAAACTGCTCTATGACCTGGCTGAAGGCCTCGGCTGACTTGAGTAAGCTGGTGATATCACGATACAAAATACCCGGCTTAGGGAAGTCTGTAACCGTGCGGATATAGTCTTTTAACTGCATAGTATTCGGAGTCCATTCATTAATTAAGGCTTAGACATCGCTCCAGCGACGCACTAGGTTGATATAAGCCGAGTCAATTTGCTTGGTATGAGTTTCTGTTGGTTGCTTACGTAATAGCTTTTCGCGAGCACAACTAAGTTGATACAGTAGCTCACGTTTTTCAGCATCACGCACAGAGCTTTGTACCCAAGTCACGGCGACCTGACGTTTACCCCGAGTTACCTGCGCGACGCGATGGCGACTGCTAGCGGGGTAGAGCACAGCATCACCAGCTGGATACTTGATTACTTGCTCACCCAAATTAGTTTGTAGCACAAGCTCACCCCCGTCATAGTCTTCAGGGGAGTTTAAAAATATTGTGATCGCAATATCTGACCGGTATTTATCCTGCCCACCCATAATCGGGTCATCAATATGCTCGCCATATTCCATACCAGTTTCATAACAGGCATAAAATGGGCTAGCAATACGTAAGGGTAAGGCCGCGCGTTGGTAAGTTTTATGGCGTAATAGGTTAGTCATAACCAAGGCGTTTAACTGTTGCGTTAGAGGATCATTCATAGCCAGCTCTTGGTTGTTTTTAACCGTTGCTGCTACATCTCCCGCGCTGAGTTTGCCGTCGATAAACTGCGCTTTTTTTAGCAGTTCAGCAATTGCCGTGAGTTGTTGTGTGCCTAGCACCTGTTTAAGTTGGATAAGCAAAATATAATTCTTCCCGTTATACTGCGTTCTTATAAGACCACTATCTAAAATAAAGCCCTAAGCCATGATACTGAAAGTTATTGTAGATGAAAGAACCATTCCGATCGAAGTTCCAGATTATATGCTTGCTGAGGCAGCTGATTTTTTCGCTCGAATGGACGGTGATATGGATGCAGGCTGGCAAATGAGTCGGCAATGGGTGGAGAAACCTGATGGTATCCAGCGTTGCCAAATTGCAGCTGACAAAATACTGACAGCTTTGGATTCTGGTGACGAAAAAATAGCGACATTAATGGCTGGCTATATTCTACGTACACTCCCTGGGGTAGATCGAGTCGATATCGATACCGGTGGTGATATGACTCAGACTGAATTTGCCATGGCAGATGCCTAGTTTGATTACCTAGTCCAATCGCAGTTGCATAAGAAAGTGAGGGTGATCTAGCTCTGATTGAATGCCTTCTTTGAGTTCGAACCCTAGCGCCTGATAAAAGCCACAGGCCTCTTCACGCGCATGTAGATAACAATCTGCCATGCCGCACTTGCGTGCATCAGCAACTAACTGCGTCACCAGCTCACGGCCAATCCCCAGCCCTTGAAATTCAGCGGCAACCGCCATATAGCGAATGCGAGCAGACAGTTGCTGAGCCTTTATTGTTTCATAATGAATACGCCCGATACCTATGATGCTGTTATCTTCGGTTAAACAAATCCGGTGATAGGCTTGATCCTCTAAGGCGTCACGTTCAGTGCCTAGCACAAGGCCAAAAGGGCGCCTGAGCTGTTGCCAGCGGAATTGATAATAGGCTTGCCATTGCTCATCGGTTGCCGGGCTGTCGTAATGGAATGACGGCATGGCTAAAATCAATTAGGCAAACACGACCCAAGTCGTGGCGATATATTTGCTGCCTTTTTCTAAGGCGATACCACGGTGCTCGTGAGTCCAAAAGGGTGGGAATAAAATAAGACTGCCTTGAGAGGGTGTGATCTTAAGATCCTGTGATGAGAATTCAGTTTCACCGCCCGGGCCTTCGACATCGTTTAAATACCAAATAGCGACTAACTGACGTTGGCTAAATTCATGGCTACCACCATCAATATGCCAGTGATAAAACTCACCTGGCAGTGTACGTTGTAGGCCATAACCCATATCTTTAAATGAACCAGAGAAAAATGGGAATTGCAGACGAAACTCTCTAAGAGCAATGCCTAAAGATCGGAATAGTGCGCGATCTACATCTTGCCAATGCGGTTTACCACTGACGACAAGGTCAGTGGAGCGCTTAATGCTGTTGTCTTCATTCGCCATTTGGCCGACACGACCCAGATATTGATCTTCTGGGCAGGCCTCAAAACGTTGAATGACATCGGCGCAAAATTCTGCTGCTAATGCATTTTTCTTTTCGAAGACAAGGCTTCCAGGTTTGCATTCCTGAATGGTTACTAAGCGGTTTTCTTTCATTATTTAAAGGCTTCGGTAGTCAAGAAGGCATCGATCTCTGAGCTTGTTTTTTGTGCGGCAAAAAGGCTTAGACAATGCTGTATGACATCATGCCAATAGTGCCTGCTGCGGTCTACCCAAGTCGCCAATTTCTCATAGTTATGATCTTGATGCCATTGATTGTAAGCACTTATGAAAGAGGGGCAGAGTTCTTTTCGTGTCGCGTTCATGTTGCCAGCATAAAAATGGATGGAGGCTATTCTCTCGTCTTCAATCAGGGCCGGTAAGGTCGATAATGCATCAGAAAATAAATCTTTAATCGCACGAAGCTTGAGTTCAACACGTGGGTTGTTAATCTCAAGCAACATTTTTTTCCAATCAGGTCCAATGATTTGACTGGCCTCAATCTCACCGATTTCATGCAGCTTAATTGCTTCAGCTTCAACCTCAGCCATAGTGTGTAAAGCCGTATTAACATCGTCTTCAAACGGGTAGTACTTCATCGCCCTAGACATACCATTTTCATTGCCATGCCAGTGCCATTCTTGAACTCTTTCCCAGATCATTCGAGCGATAGATTGTCGGCGAATGAAGATGTTGTTTCCTAAGGTCATGGCTGGTGGTGAGGCGAGATCACGGGCATATTCTTGACCACTGATAAAAATAGTAAAGTCGTGATGCGTTTCACTGCTTAACTTCTCGGCAAGAAAAAAGTGTGGCGTCCGATTAGCGCCAAGCCCGCCACTATAAATTAAGCCATGTGAATTAATTTTTTGGTTGATCGTGACGGTATCGAAAGGGTCAGACTGTTGTCCGTTGATGTTCAGGTCTTGAAAATCAACATCTTCAAGCTGCTCCCAGACCGCTTCACGTTCAGTCACCCATTGGCCGACTGGGCCACTGGTGAGATTGTCTTGGTAAGCTAGTTTCTCTGACCAACGATAGAACTCACGCATTTTCATTAGATAAATGCAGAGGGTGAAATTGCCAGCATGACGGGCATCGGCAATATTGCAGTTGTGTTGAACCTGCGCAGAAAGGAGATCGGTATTCATAGGTTTAGAGGTATAATCGGCTTGCTATTAAATTACAAGCAAGACAACAGTGTTTGTCCTAGTATTAAATGCGTACAGTGGATTAGGGAATAGTAAAAGAATATGGCCAGACTAAAAGCGAAATGGAATCAGACACAGCATGAGCGCTCTCCAGAGCAGATTGCTTCAGTGGTCAGCAGTAATATTTGGATGCTTGCAGCTGATAGCTGCTTGAGTCTGGAAAATGAAGGTTTTGAAACGAATACCCATTCACAGCGTATGGATGTTATCTGTGAATTCCTCGCCTTTTCATTGCATGTGGTCGATCGCATGACCTTTGGTGAATTAGAAGAAGAGGAGCGTGTACGCTTTATCAATGCCTTAGGTGTTAACTTGGCGAATTTGGTACATGACAATCGCTTGGATTCAAATGGCCCAGGCGAGCATCGTAAGCAATTTATTACGCTATTGAATGTGCGTATGGATGAATATTCTGATTGTGATTATGACATTGATGAGGGCCCTGGCTTTGGCCTCAGGCGTATTACCGGGAATCACGTTATGGCAGTGATGGGTGCGAAAGACCAGAAGTGGATTCCTGATTATGTCATTGACCTTGAAGCACCAAAGATAGTGAAGGGTATACAGCGTGTCATGACGGGTATGGGTGAGTCCTTAGATGATGCTGACTTTGAAATGCCACCCATTCCAGAAAACGGCACCTGGGGTGATGAGTAAGTATCTACTCTCCATAAGCCTAGTCATCTTAATAGGCTTATGTTGGCAGGGCGCAGTACAAGCACAGCCGCTGCCACAGTCATCAATCACGCCTGAACGAGTTGAACATTGTCATATCGGTAGTGCAGATGAGATTGTTGAGTTTTATGCGCTGAACCATTACGTTTTATTTGCTCAAGCAGAGCATAAGACAGCGCAAGGTAAGCAGTCTCAAGTCCAGTTCTTAGTCACTTCTGATATGGCCTATTTTTATATTGCTAGGATTCGCTTGCTACAAGGCAATGTGCGTGAGACCTGTCTGAAATTGTTGGCTAGGGAAGTGGATTATCAATTAGTCGCACCTATCGCCGGCTTACTTAAAAGAAAGCCCAGACATCATTTTTTGTTTTTTGAGCAACTGCCTAGCAGCAGTCGTTGTGCCACAGAGAAGCAAGGTTGTGCGAGCTGGTCGCAATGGTCAGAAGACTCTGAGGGTGAGTATCTGCTGACGGCTTATCGTTATTCCTTGAAGCAGAAAGAACACTTTGAGCAGGCGATAAGGGTACGGGTAGGCGATAAGCAAATAGCACCAGGGCGTGGCAAGTTGAGCGCATTTGCGCGCATGCAGTATGTGCGACGTTTACGTAATGAGCTGGATGAAAGTCCATCGGATAGGGAACAGGCGAAGACGTTTTATCAGCAATTACTGGAGAGTGCTGATCATGGCTTACCACTCTTAACTTTAAGGCAGTTGCCAGAGCAGGGCTGGGATCTGACTGTGATTGACCGTCAGAAAGGATTGGTTTTTACAGTGATGCAAGGTGATCAGCTAGAGCTGTACCCGCAAAGTAGAGAGTACTACCGGCATTTATCAGCCCAGTAGAGTCATGCTAAAAGACGTTGCTAACTCAGAGGCTAGCAACGTCTACGCAATCTGTATTACTTAGCCCAACTTGAGAAGTTGTCAGCGGTCTTTTCTTGACCATCGCTAAAGCCAGCTGAGTAAGCTTCGCTTAGACGCTGCTCTTCACGCTCTGGGTGACCTAAGTAACCACCTTGCCAACCCAATACGTATTCTGGGTCAACGCCCTGCGATTCCATTGAAGTAATTGTGTCGCGATAAGTTTGATCCATTATTTTGCTCCTGTTTAAAAATGTATAAATAGTGCGGCGTTTATCAAAACGCTTCAAATCTTTTCAATGCGATTCCTGCTTCCATAGCCTTCTGTGCTATATCGGCGCCAGCGCGAAGTGTATCTGCTTTTCCTAAATGCTTCAGCATAATGGCGGCAGAATAACGTAAACAGTCTTGTGCCGGGCCTGCTTTCCCATCCAACGCAGCTAAACCGGCCTCAGCACTAACCTTGGCGAGTGCCTCTACATCGACAACGGCATCTTCACCTTCGATCTCACGTAATACCGATGCTGGCACCGGCTCACAGCGTTGAGATTGCTCAATACCTAGGTCTGCAGGGGTCATATTAACCTCTTCCAGGGCACCATCAAGGCCATGATATTCAAAATACTTGGCTGGCTTGTTGAGTGCCGGTGTAATGCCACCTTCAACGCCTCGAATGATCACACTGGAGTCAAAACCTGCAAGTTTCGCTAAGGCTTCATACACCGGTGGATAGGGCTTATGTACATAACCAGTCATCAAGTGTGTCGATACCTTGCCACAAATAGGCTTCAGTAAGACTTCAACCGTAGTCAGTACGGGACGCTTAATAATACGCTTACGTAGGCCGACTAGATCGTGCAATGGCTTACAAAATTGCGCTTGATCAATATAGGACCAACCACAATCGGGGTCATTAATCTTGGCTACGGCCTGTTGTGGACTCAGATCCACGGCCTTGCCCGCTGCACGTATGACTTTACGGTGCGTCACGCCAAATTTTGGGCCGACATCTTCCAAGCCGTGGCTCTGTGCCGGTAGGCCACAGGCGGCCAATAAGGCGGGTAAAAAGGCCATCACTGGTGCGCCACGCATATAGCCATCATAAGGCTCAGCGATATCGATCACGTGGTCAACTTCTGCGGTGACACGATCACAGGCGTCTAGCAGGGCTTGTAAGCTGCCACCGTTCTCATCACTGGTCTCACGCTTCATGCGCAAAGCGATCAGATAAACAGCGCTTTGGACTGGGTCAATTTGATCACGCAGGATATATTTCAGCGTATCTCTAGCCTCTTCAAAGGATAGGTTCTTGCTGTATTCTGGGCCAGTTGCGACACGTCCGACGACGCTGCGCATAAAGGCATCAATCTCTGATTGGGTGCGATCTAGTTCTACTGTCACAGTCTATATAATCCTTAAAGGGTTGCCGAGCATACAAAATGTGCTGTGAATCCTATATATCCCTATGGAGGGACGGTTAAGTCTTTGATTTAAAAGGGTTTAATGTGTTCTTTTGGGCGACTCAACCGGGGTATTCGGCAGCCCCTTGCTTTGTTTTAAACTACGTGGCTTAAAACATGACAGGATTAAACCCTATGGAAGAGTCGGAAGAGATTGATTTCGCTAGTGGCATACAGGCTTTTGAGTCTAAACACTTTTCGCGGGCGATGCAGTTATTGTCACCGTTAGCCGCCGCAGGTTATGCCGATGCGCAACATCGTTGCGCTATTATGTTGCAAAACGGTCTTGGCAATAAGGCCAATCCAGAAGCGGCTTTCCGCTGGATGAATGCCGCTGCCGAGCAAGGCCATCCGTTGGCTCAACATGGCTTGGGTTTCATGTATATGGAAGGTGACTGCGCCGAAAAAGACGGCGAGAAGGCGGCTTTTTGGTTTACCAAGGCGGCTGAACAGGGGCTAGCTGGTTCGCAAACAACATTAGCGATGATGTATGAGCAGGGTACGTTGATTGAGAAGGATGAAGAGAAAGCCAGCGAGTGGTACAAAAAAGCAGGTTTTTAGTATCTTAGTTAACCGCCTATTTATCCGTAAGTTATTGCTTACATTAAGATCTTAAAGGATTAAGAACAGAGTCAGTATGCGTCCCGCTTATCTAAACAATATTCTTGATAAAGAGTTTCACGCCGCCCAGTCAGGTCAACATACCCCAGTCATGTTATGGGGCCCTCCTGGTGTAGGTAAGTCACAAATTGTGGCGCAAGTTGCTGAACGCAACCAAGTGGCGATGATTGATATCCGTTTGTCACAGATGGAGCCTAGTGATCTGCGTGGGATTCCATTTCGACAAGAAGACTCTGTCGAGTGGGCAATCCCAGCGATGTTGCCAGATAGGCAAAGACACGGCGTTAAAGGGATTCTGTTTTTAGATGAAATCACGTCGGCGGCTCCCAGCGTCTCGGCTGCCGCCTACCAACTGATTCTAGATCGCCGGTTGGGTCAGTATGAAGTGCCGGAAGGCTGGGCCATCTTAGCGGCCGGTAATCGTCAAGGGGACAGGGGTGTGACCTACACCATGCCAGCACCTTTAGCGAACCGCTTCTCGCATTATGAAGTCGATGTGAACTTAGATGACTGGGTGGCTTGGGCCTATGCCAATGAGATCGATGAACGCGTTATTGCCTTTCTGCGATTTCGACCTGATCTGATCTTTAGCTTTGATGCGGCACAAAATCCAATGGCCTTTCCGACTCCACGGTCTTGGGAATTTGCCAACCGGGCCTTACACAAGTTTGAGCAAAGTCAGGAAGTATTACTAGAAAGCCTGCAGGCCTGCGTTGGCGCAGCGGCGGGTATTGAATTGAATGCCTTTGTTGAACATCTGGAAGACATGCCAGATCTAGATGCGATAGTCAGTGGTAATGAAACCTCGGTACCAACTGAAATTGATCTGCAATATGCAGTCGCTACGGCCTTAGTTGGGCGTGCGATTCGTGCCGAAGAAGGGGCTGAAGGCAACCTCATTCTCGGCAATATCTTGCGTTATGCTCAGCTCTTTCCACAACGTGAAATGGGCGTGATGATGATCTCTGATATGCATCGAGCCATTGGTGAGCGACTCTTTGCGGTCGAAGAATTTGCACTATGGGCAGATTCTGTTGCCGATCTTATGTTGTACGAAGCCTAAGATCATCAGTCGATGAGGTCTAGTTATGGACGCCGATAAGGTCGAGACAAAACTAGCTGCAGCACGGACTCGACTGATCTTGGATAAGCCTTTTTTAGGCGCCTTGGTACTGCGCATGCCATTGCAGCAGGGTGATCCCGCTTGGTGTATTACAGCGGCCACTAATGCCAAAAAAATCTTCTATAACTACGACTATGTTCTTGCGTTAACTCCAGCAGAGACGCAATTTGTATTAGCCAAACAAGCCTTGCATTGCGCCTTGTCACATTTTGCACGCCGCCAACATCGGCTTAAACATCTATGGGACTTGGCCTGTGATTATGCTGTTAGTCCGTTATTGATTGATGAAGGATTGCAGGCGCCGCCAGGTACATTTTTAGAAGAGAGTTATCGCGGTTTAAGCGCTGAAGAAATTTATCCTTACTTGCAAGATAAGGATGATGGTGACGCCGAGACAGGTGGCAAACAGGAAGCGGGTAGTGATCCATCAACCGACCCGACCGATGAACAAGATCAGTCGACTAGTGATAAACCTCCTGGGACAGATCCTGATGATGAGTCTGATGGTGGTAGTAGTTCTGATCCGCAACAAGATCCTGAACAAGAGCCGGATGATGAGTCACAAGGACAAAGCCAAGAGGCTAGCCTGAGTCAGCAGGAATTAGATAATCTCTCAGTACAATGGCAGCAACGCTTAGCGGGTGCTGCACAACAGGCACAACAGGCCGGTAAGCTGAGTGAAGGTATGGCGCGCCTGGTGGAATTAATGCTGCAGCCTAAGCTGCCTTGGCGTGCCTTGTTAGCGCGGTTCATGGTGGCAACAGCGAGAGATGATTATAACTATGCGCGGCCTTCCTCTAGGCGTGGTGGGCCTGCTATTTTTCCAAGCTTGCGTAGTTCACAGGTGAACATTGTGGTGGCATTGGATANCAGTGGGTCTATCAGTGGACAAGAGATAGAAGAATTTATGACTGAGATCGATGCGATTAAAGGCCAACTGCGCGCGCGCGTGAGCTTGCTTGCCTGTGATGAAAAACTGGTGAAAGGAAGTCCATGGTTATTTGAAGCATGGGAAGAATTTAAACTGCCAAAAAGTTTTCGTGGTGGCGGTGGTACCGACTTTCGGCCAGTGTTTGATTGGGTTGAAAAACAAGATCAAGCCCCTGAACTATTGGTCTATTTTAGTGACTGCCTAGGACGCTTTCCTGAGCATGAACCTAGCTACCCAGTATTATGGTTGGTCAAAGGTCGCAAACAGCCAGCCTTTGGACAACGGGTGCAACTAAACTAAGTGTATGGATTTAACTAACGAAGATACTTTGCGCTTAAATGTCTTATTAGCGCAAAAGCCACAGGCCGTACGTATTGATGAGTCGCGTATGGAAGTGCATGCCTTAACCGAACGTGGTGAAGCCAAAGTAGTCTTGCATGCGACGGGTCGTGATGAGAAATATTTGCGCAATGTACGTCAGTGGTTATCTACTCAAGTGTTGGGCTCTCCTGGTGGCTACCCGGTCTTTTTGCGCCGTTGGACGCGTATGGGGCAGGCGCGTGATGACAGTTTAGAAAAATTGTTATTACTGGGTGAGCCAGAAGCCATTGTCGCCGTAGTGCATGCGAATGGCTTAACTAATGAGCTAGCTAAGCGTGCTTGGTGGTGTGCACCAAATGCCGATAATGCGCGCTGTATGTTAGAGAGCCAAGATGTGGTTAAAGGTAGTATGGGGCCGGAATTGGCGCAGTTTTTAGTTGAGTTTTTACCGTTTGAAGAGAGTTCAGCGGCGACCATGCGTTCAGTTCGTCTGGTCTTACAAGGTGACTTAGTAGACGAGGAAACTAAGGAATCTATCTGGCAGCGTGGCAAGCGTAAGAACACCTATTTTGTTGGTTTTTTACAGCAGTGTCCGGAATGCCTGCCTATAGAGCAGCTACCACATACTGACTTTCAGGCGGTATCTGAGCAATTAGCGGGGATTGAGCCGAGTAATCCTTGGGCACAAAAAGTACAATGGCTGTTCAGTGGTGAAGGGCAAGCGATGCTCGAAACCTATAGCTTAGTGATGAAGAAGCCGAGTGATCAAGATGTAGTGGTCACGCTATTCAACACGATGGGGCATTACTTCACGCTAGAGGAAACAGGTTTTCCTAAACCACGCCAAATTGAAGAAGTACATGCATTTGTTGGCCACCTCATGCAAAATCCGCAGGGTGGACTATATGAGCTATTGCAAATTTGGCCGCAGGCTAAATCTGTTTGCAGCGCGATTATTTTTCTATCCATGGTCAGTGAGAGTTTACTGGACCCCGTCTTTGGTGTGACTGATGCTATTGGTACGGTTATGCGAAAGCGCATCGCTCATTTGATTGAGCCTATTCAGCAGCAGGTAGCTGCATTGCGATGATATGAGTTTATTACCCCTATTTATTGATTTAAAAGAGCAGCATTGTTTGATCGTGGGCGGCGGTACAATCGCTGCTCGGAAACTAGCTATGCTGTGCAAAGCAGGTGCTCGCGTAACCGTAGTGAGCCCTGAGCTGTCCGCACAAACTGAAAAGTTATGCCAAGAGTATAATTGTCAGCTTGAACGACGTGCATTTGTAGAAGAAGACATTCAGGGCCAGCGTTTAATTATTGCAGCCACTTCCATTGCTGCAGTTAATCAGCAAGTGAGTGAGCTAGCAAAAGCGAAGGGTATCTTGGTTAATGTTGCCGACGACTTTACCCAGGGTGATGTCGTATTGCCTTCGGTGATTGATCGAGACCCTATTCAAATCGCCATCACAACAGGTGGTGCTTCGCCAGTCTTGGCACGTATGATCCGTCGCAACTTGGAACGCCATCTGCCAGCTGCTTACGGTCAATTAGCCAATTTGGTAGAAAAGTATCGAAGCCCCGTAAGCAAACAATTAACCGATGAAACACAGCGCCGACGATTCTGGGAAGACGTGTTGCAAGGGCCGATCGCTGAATCAGTCTTTGCCGGTAATTTGCAGATTGCCGAACAGGCCTTGAGTCAGCGCATCACAGAAGAAGATTTTACTACTGATAGCCATGGTGAGGTTTATCTGGTGGGTGCTGGTCCAGGTGATCCTGACTTGCTGACATTCCGTGCCCTGCGTTTGATGCAACAGGCAGATGCCGTGGTTTATGACCGTCTAGTATCAGACGAGATTATGTCTTTGGTCCGCAAAGATGCTGAAAAGATTTATGCTGGAAAACAACGTTCTAATCATGCCATTCCACAGGAATCGATTAACCATCTACTAGTTCGTTTAGCGAAGGAAGGCAAACGTGTCTTACGGCTGAAGGGCGGCGACCCATTTATTTTTGGTCGTGGTGGCGAAGAGATTGAGACCTTGATGGACGAGGGTGTGGCCTTCCAAGTGGTGCCAGCAGTGACCGCTGCCGCAGGTTGTGCAGCCTACTCTGGTATTCCTTTAACCCATCGAGATCACGCTCAGGCCTGTATTTTTGTTACCGGTCATTTAAAAGATGGCAGTGTCGACTTGAATTGGAAGATGCTTGCACATAAGCAGCAAACCATTGTTTTCTATATGGGGCTGTATGGCTTATCGATGATCTGTGAGCAATTAATCAAACATGGTTTGGATTCAGATACCCCTGCGGCCTTGGTCAGCAAAGGAACTACACCTGATCAGCGTGTATTGATTGGTGATTTAAATAGCTTACCTAGCTTGGTCGACAAACATGCAGTCAGTGGCCCTACGCTGATTATTGTCGGTAGTGTGGTGAGTCTGCATAGCAAGCTGCATTGGTATCAGACAGATACTGAAATTACTGATTAAGTGATTCACTAGTCGTCCTGCCAATTTTTTATGAGCCTTATATCCGCATTCACCTCTAGCGAAGCCTTAGTGCTGAATGCGCCGGCACCTAATTTTGATCTGTTCGATCATAGTGGTGTGCGTCATACCCTCGAAGATTATCGTGGGTCATGGTTGGTCTTATACTTTTATCCGAAAGATAACACCCCTAGTTGCACTGCCGAGGCCTGTGCCTTACGTGATAACTACACACCCTTGCAGCAGGAGCAGACACAGATATTAGGTGTCAGCATCGGTTCAGAGGGTAGTCATCAGCGATTTGCCCAGCGTCATCAGCTGCCTTTCCCACTGTTGATAGACGATGGTGATCTCGCCAGGCGCTATCATGCTTTATTTCAGTTGGGGCCGATCAAGCTCGCAAAACGGCATAGTTTTATTATTGATCCTGCTGGACGCTTACGAAAAATCTATCGTAAGGTAACTAGTCGATCACATGCGCAACAACTCCTCATCGATATTAAGGTTCTGAAGAGCGGCTAAGTGTAGTAAGCTTTAGCCTCTTAGAAACACACATGCGGTTCAGGTGCTTACCTTGGCTTAATTGTTCAACGGTGAGTGAAACAGGGAATCTGGTAAAAGCCAGAGCTGCCCCCGCAACGGTAAGAGAGTCTATCTGCATTATTTACCACTGTGCTCACAAGGCATGGGAAGGTTATGCAGACGTTTAACTAATTTGGCTAAAGAAGTTTTCGCCAAGTTGGTTAAACCGCTCTTGAGCCCGGAGACCGGCCTGAACTGTACGGCAAATTGCGGTGGGCAATTTAGGTTGGAATATGGGTAGTTGATTTTTCATCGACTACTTAATCTATTGTGCGCGATAAATTAGTATCGCGGCCCACTGCGTTTGCTCATAACATACTATCCGGAAGGGGATCTTATGAGTTTTATGCGCACCTCTATTTTATTATTTATTTTTTTATTCCAGCCTGTAATGGCAGAAGATATCCTGCCGACCATCTCTATTACCGCTAGTCGTACACCGATTGAGGTGCAGCATAGCTCGACTACCATCAGCATTATCACAGCAGAACAGATTGCCGAAAGCAAAGCAGTTTATGTCAGTGAGCTGCTGCAATCTGTGGCAGGTTTGAATGTCTCACGTACCGGTGGCTCTGGAAACATAACGCAGCTACGGATGCGTGGCGGTGAGGCTAATCATGTCTTGGTTCTGATTGATGGGATTGAGGCGAATAGGCTGTCGTCAGGATCGGAGTTTCGATTTGATAAAATTAGCACTGAGCAGATTGAGCGTATTGAAGTGTTGCGAGGAGCACAAAGCTCCCTATGGGGGAGTGATGCCCTAAGCGGTGTAATTAATATTATTACTAAACGAGCAAAAAAAGGGCAGGAGGTAACGCTTAGTTCAAGTCTTGGGCAGCGTGATTACTGGAGAAAAGGATTAAGCCTCGGATATGGAGGAGATCAATTTGATATCCAGTTAGGTGCTGACCTTGTTAGAACTGACGGAGTTAATTCCATTAGATTAGGTAACGAGAAAGATGGCTTTAATCAGAAAGTCTTAAATTTAAAGAGCCATTATAATTTCAATAATGGTGCAGAGCTTGGCTTGGTATTTCATTATAAAAATAGCGATGGTGAATCTGATCCTAGTAATAGTTCAGATGGATATGCTGAAGATGACGAGAAAGAGTATTTAAGCCGTGTTTTTTATAAATGGGATTCATGGCAAAGCCGTTGGCAGCAACAGCTTGCTTACTCCGTTGTCGACCAGAAAAATAAAAATAAACAGGCTTCTGCTAGATCAACGTATGACGGTAAGAAACACAAATGGATGTATCAGAGTACCTTTAAACTACCTGTCTCTAATGACAGGATTAATCGTCAAAGCCTAACCTTTGCAGCTGAACGTGAACGCGATAACTATGAACAGGTCACTAGTAGCTCTAGTCATAAACAGCGCATAGTAAATTATGGGTACGTTGCTGAATATCAATTAGGATTTATGGATGACTTTAATTTTTCTGCTAGTGGTCGTGCAGATGATAATGATGAGTTTAAGAATACGAAAACTTACCGATTGGGTTTGAGCTATATTTACCCTGACTGGGGTACTAAATTACATATTGCACATGCAACAGGTGTTAAAAATCCAACATTTACCGAGCTATTTGGCTGGTCACCAGCCAGCTTTATTGGTAACCCAGATCTGAAGGCTGAGCATTCTAAGGATTGGGAGCTGGGAGTATCTCAGGAATTTTTTGACGAGCAAATGAATCTAACAGTGACTCTGTTTCAACAGCGACTTAAAGATGAGATTGCTAGTAACAAGTCCTACAATGGATCAATTAATTCTGATGGAGAGAGTAAACGTGATGGCCTTGAGCTAGACTTACAAGGTAACTTATCAGGCAATATTCGATATGGTTTTTCTTATACTTATCTTGTTGCGACTGAAGGTGTTAGTGGTGGTGATGATAAAACCGAAGTCAGACGACCTAAGCATCAATGGAGTGGTTTGTTAAATTATGCCTTCTTTGAAGATAAGGCTAATCTACAACTGTCAGCTGATCATATTGGTAAGCATCGCGATGTTGATTGGAGTGGAGGCTCTGGCAGTAGGGTTGAATTAGATGACTATCTCCTGATTAATATGACCATAAACTATGCAGTAGCCTCTGACCTTAAGCTATGGGGGCGTGTAAGCAACCTCTTTGATGAGGACTATGCTGAGGTTTCAGGATATAACGATGAAGGAACCACTATCTATGCTGGTTTTGAAATTACACTATAGGAGATAACGCTATGGGCAATCGCTTAACTAAGATATACACGCGCACGGGTGATGATGGCAGTACAGGCTTAGCGACTGGTGAGCGCGTCAGTAAGGACTGCTCATTGATTAAGGCGCAGGGTGATCTAGATGAACTGAATGCTAATCTAGCCTGTGTCTTGGTACATAGCGTAGAACAAGATGAAGTCTGTGCCATTATTCGTGCCGTGCAACATCAGCTATTTAATGTTGGTGCCGAACTTAGTGCACCGCAATGTGAGCTGACTCATGCGGATGATATTCTTTGGTTAGAGCGATGGATCGATCATTTCAATCAAGGGCTAGCGCCACTCAAAGATTTCATTCTGCCAGGTGGTGATGCAGCAGTTGCCCATTGTCATGTTGCACGCACAGTTTGCAGGAGGGCAGAACGGCACTTAGTTGAGTGGTCACATGAATATGCAATACGTACAGAGTTGGTGCAGTATGTTAATCGCTTATCTGACTTACTCTTTGTACTCTGTCGTGTAATTGAAAAACTGAAGCAGACAGCTCCGAGCTATTGGCAGAAAGATTTAAAGCTACCTGAGCCTAGTGAGGCCATATGATTAACTGTAAGCGGTGCTGTAAATAACAAGTAAGTAACAAGTAAGTAACAGGCTGGTTAGCTGGAGATTACTATGCTGAGATTTGGAGTAGACCTGGGCGGCAGTAAAATTGAATTGATTGCCTTAGATGATGCAGCTGCAGAATGTTATCGCCAGCGTGTCACAACCCCACAGGGTGATTATAAAAAGACATTGCTGGCGATAGCTGATCTGGTTGCCACTGCCGAGACTAAACTGGCTGCCGTAGGTAGTGTCGGTATTGGTACGCCCGGTTCGATTTCACCGACGACAGGTTTGCTTCGCAACAGTAACTCAGTCTGTCTTAATGGCATGCCATTGCAGCAAGACCTAGAAAAGATATTGGCACGTCCAGTGCGCTTAGCAAATGATGCCAACTGCTTTGCCCTGTCTGAGGCTGTCGATGGTGCGGCGATGGATGCTGCTAGTGTCTTTGCCGTGATTATTGGTACTGGCTGTGGCGCTGGTTTAGTGATCGATAAAAAACTGATTAATGGGGCCAACGCGATTAGCGGTGAGTGGGGGCATAATCCTTTGCCGGCACCAAGTCAGGAAGAGCAGGCAGTTCCCCGTTGCTGGTGTGGTAGAAGTCTTTGCATAGAAAGTTTTTTATCCGGTCCCGCACTGTCTGCCGAGTATCAGCGGGTGGGTCGACAGTTTAGATCTGCACAAGAGATAGTGGACTTGGCCACTAAAGGGGATGTAGCGGCTGAGGCCGTGTTGCAAACATATGAATTGCGTTTGGCGAGAAGTCTGGCTCAGGTTGTTAATATTTTAGACCCGCATGTTATTGTGTTTGGAGGTGGCCTATCTAATATGACCAGACTCTATGACAATGTGCCACCGTTGTTGTCTGAGTTTGTTTTTACTGATGTAGTGCAAACTGAATTACGCAGACCTAAGTTTGGCGACTCCAGTGGAGTTCGTGGTGCTGCCCGGTTATGGTCTTGAGGATTATGATGAAAGATGAAATTGAAATGCCCGCAGTAATGAGTTGGAAATGGCTGGTTGCGATAATTATGTTTCTGGCCTTGAGCCGTTGTCTACCACATCCACCTAATTTCACACCACTTGCTGCGATGAGTCTGTTATCAGGTGCCTTCCTGCGTGACTGGCGCCTAGCTTTAATTATCCCTTTAGGTGCGATGCTACTCAGTGATCTATATTTAGGCTTACATAATTCGATGCTATTTGTGTATGTAGCGATGGCTGCCATAGTCATTTTTAGTCGTTATGGCTTACAGCGAGTTTCCTTTTTTAGGCTCACATTGGCTTCTGCCTTATCGGCGGTTTGGTTTTTCTTGTTGACGAACTTCGGCGCTTGGCTGGGCAATGAAATCTATGCGCCTACCATGAATGGTCTGATGCAGGCCTATGTCGCTGGTATTCCATTCTTTCGCAACACCCTCCTATCTAGTGTGTTGTTTACCTTGCTTGCCTATCTTGCATTATTTAGCGCAGTGAGATGGCAACATAGCCGTACAGAAACGGTCTAATCAATCTAAACGTCTGCGCTGGGTTTTTGGCGATATTCGCAGAGCTCACGGATAATGCATTGCGAGCATAAAGGTTTGCGCGCAATGCAGGTGTAGCGACCATGCAAGATCATCCAGTGATGGGCGTCGCGTTTAAATTCTTCAGGGACTAAACGTTCCAAGCGTTTTTCTACTTCTAGTACATTCTTTCCTGGTGCAATGGCAGTGCGGTTAGACACGCGAAAGATATGAGTGTCTACAGCAATAGTTGGATGGCCAAAGGCTGTGTTTAAAACCACATTGGCTGTTTTTCTACCGACTCCAGGTAGTGACTCTAAAGCGGCGCGATCTTCTGGTACGACGCTATTATAATCATCGATTAAGATCTTGCAGGTCTTAATGATGTTTTTTGCCTTGGTGTTAAACAGCCCAATACTTTGCACAAAAGTCTTTAGTTTTTTCTCACCTAAGTCGTAGATAGCCTGTGGTGTGTTGGCGACGAGATATAATTTATCGGTGGCTTTGTTGACGCTGATGTCGGTTGCCTGCGCCGATAAAATAACAGCGATTAATAATTCAAACTCATTGGCGTAGTGCAACTCAGTCCTTGGCTTTGGATTTTGCTCGCGCAAGATTGAAAAAATCGCTATGCGTTTTTCGCGGTTCATGATTTTTCTTGTAGGCGTTTGAGCTCAGCTAATTTATCCGCCATGCTGGCCTTGCTCTGTTGCCGAGCGGCATGCACGACTTGGCTACGTGCCTCTAATCGCAGTTTGCGCAATTGTAGACGTTGCTTGCTGGCGCCAGCAAATGCTTTGCGATCCTGCTTATGCTCATCACTCTTAATGGCTTCGCTGTATTCAGGGTTTTCACGCATCTCAATACAGTCGACTGGGCAGGGTTGTATGCAGAGCTTGCAGCCTGTGCAATAGCTTTTGATTACGCTATGCATCAGTTGTGAGGTGCCTAAGATGGCATCAAAGGGGCAGGCCTTCAGGCAGAGAGCGCAACCGATGCAGCGTTGCTCATCAATAAACGCAAGCTGTGCGCTGTATTGATTATGCATAACTAACCTTACTTCACGCGCATGCCGGCTTCGGCACCACTGTCTGGGTGAATCACAAATAGACCAGAGTCATCACCGCTAGCGGCAAGCACCATGCCTTCGGATAAACCAAAACGCATTTTGCGTGCAGCTAAGTTAGCAACCATAACGACTAGCTTGCCTTCTAGCTCAGCGGGTGAATAGGCGCTCTTGATGCCAGCGAATACATTCTTCTGTAGACCGCCAGTGGCCTCACCTAGGTCTAAAGTTAATTGCAGCAGTTTGTCTGCGCCTTCAACCAGTTCTGCTTTGCTAATACGCGCGACGCGTAGATCGAGTTTAGCAAAGTCATCAAAACTGATTTCACTATCGATTGGGTCGCTGGCAGCGACAGCAGTCGCTTGTGTGCTGGCTTGTTGTTTGGTTTCTTCAATCATGGCTTCTATCTTATCGCTTTCAATGCGCGTCATTAGAGGTTTGAATTTAGTGATGGTATGGCCTTCTGGTAAGGTTTCTCCTGAGGCTAAGTCGGCCCATGTCAGCTCATCATTGAAAAAGTCTTCGGCCTTACCCGCAAGTTCTGGTAAGACCGGTTTCAAATAGCCGATTAATAGGCGGAACATATTGATACCAAAGCTACAGATTTGATGGACTTCTTGTCTGCAGTTTTCGTCTTTGATTTTTTCCCAAGGCTTGTATTGGTCGATCAGCTGATTGGTTTGATCGGCAATCTTCATGATGCTGCGAATCGCCTCAGCATAGCGACGCTGCTCATAATGAGCTTTGATCTCTTCATTAGCGGCACTGGCTGCAGCAAAGGCTTGCTTACATTCAGTGGAGAAGCTTGCGCTCAATTTAGCGTCAAATTTCTTGCTAATAAAGCCTGCACAGCGGCTAGCAATATTGACTAACTTGCCAACAACATCACTGTTTACGCGTTGTTGAAAGTCATCAAGATTAAGATCTAAGTCGTTCACTCCAGGGCCTAGCTTGGCTGCAAAGTAGTAGCGCAGATATTCTGGTTGCAAGTGATTCAGGTAGGTGCGTGCCTTGATGAAGGTGCCCCTAGACTTAGACATCTTTTGGCCATTAATCATTAAGAAGCCATGGCAGAAGACATTAGTTGGTTTACGGTAACCGGCACCCATTAAGGTGGCTGGCCAGAACAGCGTATGGAAGTAAGCAATGTCCTTGCCGATAAAGTGATACAGCTCAGTCTCACTGTCTGCCTTCCAGTAAGCATCAAAATCTTCGCCGCTACGGTCACAGTAATTCTTAAAGCTGGCCATGTAGCCGATCGGTGCATCTAACCAAACATAAAAATACTTGCCGGCAGCACCTGGGATCTCAAAACCGAAATAGGGTGCATCACGCGAGATATCCCAATCTTTTAGGCCATCTTCGAACCATTCTGAAATCTTGTTGCTGATTTCAGGCTGTAGGCTATTGGATTGTGTCCAAGTCTTGAGTTCTTCTTCTAATTTTCCAAGTTGAAAGAAGTAATGCAGGTTTTCTTTTTCAACTGGAGTGGCGCCACTGAGCGCTGAATGAGGGTCGATCAGGTCGGCAGGTGTGTAGGTCGCACCACAGGCCTCGCAGTTGTCCCCATATTGATCTTCGGCCTTACATTTCGGGCAGGTGCCACGAACAAAGCGATCGGGTAGGAATACTTTTTGCTCAGGATCGAATAGATCAACCACGCTTCGGGTGTTGATTAGGTTCTTATCTTGCAGCTTCTTGAAGATATCTTCGGCGAACTGGCGGTTTTCTTCGGAGTGTGTGCTGTGAAAGTTGTCGAAATCGACAAGAAATTCAGAAAAGTCAGCCTCGTGCTCTGCCTTGGTCTTGGCAATCAGCTCTTCAGGTTTAATTCCTTCTTGTTGCGCACGCAGCATAATCGGTGTGCCATGGGCATCATCGGCACAGACATAGACACAGTGGTGGCCACACATTTTCTGTAGGCGTACCCAGATATCGGTCTGGATATATTCCACTAAATGACCCAGATGGATCGAGCCATTGGCGTAGGGTAGGGCGCTAGTAACGAGTATTTTTCGAGATTCCACGGCAGTACAACTTATTTAATAGTGCGCGTACCTTACCAGCTTAATAAACTAGGCTCTATATAGGAGCGACACTCTATTTTGAATGAATAGTCACTAGACTGACCTTATACATAGGGTGACTACCTCAAGATGGGGCTTGGAAAATGTATTTTTGGGTGCTTTACTGCGCTTCTTTATAAATAGCTTGTACGAGGAAAAACAGATGGCGGGCATCACGCGTGAGCAGGTCGAACAGTCACTTAAGTCGATTATAGACCCAAATATTGGTAAAGATCTGGTGGTCACTAAGGCGATCAAGGACATCACTATCGATGGTGACAAGGTCACTGTTGCGATTGAATTAGGCTATCCAGCGAAAAGCATGCGTGAAATCTTCAGTCAGCAGGTTACTGCTGCTGTCTCCGCACTCGATGGTGTCGCTTCTGTTGAAGTCAGTGTGGACTGGAAGATTACTGCGCACTCAGTACAAAAGAGTCTGAAGCCACTGGATAACATTAAAAATGTCATCGCAGTCGCTTCTGGTAAAGGTGGTGTTGGAAAATCCACTACTGCGGTTAACTTGGCATTAGCATTGGCCGCCGAAGGCGCCACTGTCGGTATTCTGGATGCAGATATCTATGGTCCTAGTCAGCCACGTATGCTCGGTATTAGCGGCCAGCCAGATTCAAAAGACGGTAAGAGCCTAGAGCCGATGGAAGGTCACGGTTTACAAGCGATGTCGATTGGCTTCTTGATCGATGATGAGACGCCGATGATTTGGCGTGGTCCTATGGTGACTCAAGCCTTAGAGCAATTATTAAATGACACGCAATGGCGCGATCTGGATTACTTGGTTGTCGATTTGCCACCCGGTACCGGTGACGTGCAATTGACCTTGGCGCAAAAGATTCCAGTGAGTGGTGCGGTGATCGTGACTACTCCACAGGACATCGCATTACTCGATGCTCGTAAAGGTCTGAAAATGTTTGAGAAGGTCGAAGTGCCAGTCTTAGGTATCGTTGAAAATATGAGTATTCACATTTGTAGTCAATGTGGCCATGAAGAGCCTATTTTCGGTAGTGGCGGTGGTGAAAAAATGGCTGCTGAATATAGTGTTGACCTCTTGGGCGCCTTGCCGTTAGATATGAGTATCCGTAAGCAGGCCGATGGTGGTGTTCCTACTGTTGTTGCTGAGCCGGATAGTCGGGTAGCACAGATTTATGGAGAAATTGCACGTAAGACAGCGGCGAAGTTAGCGGCTAAGAGTAAAGATTACAGTGCTAAGTTTCCGAAGATTGTTATTCAAAACACTTAAGTTCACATTTAGTATTTGCGAGCAGAGTTATGTCGATAAAATCAGATTCATGGATTCGGCGCCAAGCTGAAGAGCATAAGATGATCGAACCGTTCAGCGCGGGCCAAGTAAAGACGGCCAACGACGAACGTATTATTTCTTATGGTACTTCTAGTTATGGTTACGACGTACGCTGCTCGAAACACTTTAAAATATTCACGAATATCAATTCAGCGGTAGTCGATCCGAAGGCATTTAATCCGGATAGTTTTGTCGATTTTGAGGGGGATGTTTGCATTATTCCTCCTAATTCCTTTGCCTTGGCGAGTACAGTGGAATACTTCCGTATACCACGCTCTGTGCTGACCGTATGCCTAGGTAAATCAACTTATGCGCGTTGCGGTATTATCGTTAATGTCACGCCGTTAGAGCCTGAATGGGAAGGTCATGTCACGTTGGAGTTCTCTAACACCACGCCTTTACCTGCAAAGATTTATGCTAACGAGGGTGTAGCACAGATGATTTTCTTTGAATCAGATGAGCCCTGTGAAACTTCATATAAAGATCGCAAGGGTAAGTACCAAGGTCAGACCGGCGTTACGCTACCTAAGACCTAAGTTTTTAGTGTTGCTAGATAAGCAGCACTGTCGCTAGTCCCAAAAAGGCAAAAATACCGACCACGTCGGTAATAGTGGTGAGTACAACACCACCAGCAAGTGCTGGATCAATGCCATAACGACGCAGTGCAATCGGGATGAGGACGCCAGCCAAGCCAGCGCAGACTAAATTAGCGATCATCGCTAGCCCCATAACCCAACCGAGTTGTAGGCTGTCAAACCAAAGATAGGCAATCAGCCCAACAATAACCGCCCAGACCATTCCATTAAGAGCGCCAATGGCGAGTTCGCGCCAGATTAGGATCTTTGAGTTGGCTGGGCCAATTTGGTCTAGTGCGATACCACGAATAACTAGGGTTAAGGTCTGACTGCCAGCAATACCACCCATGCTAGCGACTACCGGTACTAATACGGCAAGTACGATTAATTCTTCTAGGGTAGACTGAAATAAGCTAATCACCCAGGCGGCTAAAAAAGCGGTAGCCATATTCACACCCAGCCATAGCGCACGTCGTCTAGTCGACTGTGTTACCGGTGCAAACAAGTCTTCCTCTTCAGTTAGACCGGCCATACTCATCACTGAGTGTTCGCCTTCTTCACGAATAACATCGACCACATCATCAATCGTGATACGACCGATTAATTTATTGTCTTCATCAATAACTGGTGCGGTGACAAGATCAAGGGCCTCAAAGCGCATCGCCACTTCTTTGTTGGATAGGCTATGTAATAGCGGGTCGATACTATCTTCCATTAAATCCAGTACGACATGGGATGGGTCGCTGGTGAGCACTGAGGTCAGCGGTAGACTGCCAATATAGTGATCATTCTGATCAACTACGAATAAATTATCGGTATGAGCTGGCAGCTCATCGCGTGCCCGTAGATAGCGCAGAACCACATCGATAGTGACTTCTTTGCGTACGGTCACAGTATCGGTGTTCATTAAGCCACCGGCACTTTCTTCATCGAAGGACAGGACTGACTCGACCCGTTGACGATCGCGAATGCTCATTGAGCTGAGTGCGGATAGCGCAACAGCTTCTGGCAGGTCGGCTAATAAGTCGGCCAAGTCATCAAGCTCAAGACCTTCTGTTGCCGACAGCATCTCATCCTGATTCATGTTCTTGATCAGGCCGCTACGCACCTCTTCACCAACTAACAGCAGGATTTCACCGAGATCATCTGGGTCTAAGGTATTCCAGATGTAAGAGCGTTGTGAATAAGGAACTGACTCGAGCAGTGTTGCAACCTCAGCAGGATGCAGGGCATTGAGAATTGTTGAGGCACGCTGCAACTCACCAGACTCTAATGCCTGGCTAATAACCTGTAGGTTGTTGAGTGCTTGAGTTGCCAAATTAGCCATTGATTCGCCCGAAATTGGGCCAGCGTTGGGCCCTATTCAATAAACATGAAACTGCGAGTCAGTGTACTTATATCTGTACTGAATGCCAAAGAGTTTAGCCCGACGCAAGTGAGTTATAAATTAAGCTGGTCGACTAGGTGATGAATTTTTGCGGAAGAAATGTATTTGCTCAGAATATTTTTACAGCGTTTTTCTAAGGTAGAGACATCGGTGGCATTAATAATCGACTTCACTTCTAATAAACTGGCTGGATGGGTGCTGAACTCACGTAAGCCCATGCCCAGTAATAGCTTGGTGTAGCGGACATCACCTGCCATTTCGCCACACATGGAAACAGGGATACCAGCCCGTTGACCCGCCTTCAAAGTGAGATGGATCAATTGTAGTACGGCTGGATGTAAGGGGTCATACAGGTAGTTAACAGCCTCATCAATACGATCGATTGCCAATGTATATTGGATTAAGTCATTGGTACCAATAGAGAGGAAGTCTAGATTTTTTGCGAATTGATTCGCTGCTAATGCCGAGGCAGGGACTTCAATCATGGCGCCGATGGCGATTGTGTCATCAAACGCTTGGCCTTCTTTAATCAATTCGCGCTTGGCTTGATTTAATACCACTAGCGCACTCTGTAACTCATCCTCACTCGTGAGCATAGGGAACATCAGCTTGGTCGGGCCTATGCTAGAGGCGCGTAGAATCGCACGCAGCTGTAACTTAAATAGCTCGGTGTCACGCAGTGAGCGACGTAAGCCACGCAAGCCTAGTGCAGGATTTTGTGCTAGAGGCCCTTGGTATTTAGGGTCGAATTCTTTCTCCGCACCTAGGTCTAAGGTGCGGATAGTGACTGGGCGTCCCTTCATTAGACGAATCACTTTGACATAGGCTTCGTACTGCTCGGCTTCGTTGGCTGGCTCGGTGCGATCAATGTATAAAAATTCAGTACGGTAAAGACCGACACCATCAGCACCACAATTGGCGAGTGCTCGAGTATCGTCAAGTAACTCGACGTTGGCCTGCAGGTTGATCAGTACATCATCTTGTGTCTTTGCTGCAACTTTTCGCAGTGAGTGCAGTTTGCGCTTGGCTTGCTCTAGGGACTTCTGCTTGCGTTGATAATTAGTAATCGTATCTTGATCAACACCTGCGAGCACCATGCCTTCACTGCCGTCGACAATAGCAGTCTCGTTGTTCTTCAGCAGTAATCTTGCATCAGGGACACCAACCACAGCCGGGATACCTAAGCTACGCGCAATAATTGCTGTATGCGATAAAGGGCCACCTAACTCAGTAATAAAACCTGCAATATTTTGATTTTGTAGCAGTACGGTATCGGCTGGGGTCAGATCATCGGCAACAATAATGCTACCAGCTAAGGTCTGTACTTCTTCGCTGACGAGATATTGTTGATCAAAAAGAATTTTTTGGATGAGGTGAATGACATGGTCAATATCATTTTGCCGTGTGCGTAGATATTCATCTTCCATTTCTTCAAAGACAGAGGCTACCTGATCACGTTGAATCTTAAGTGCCCATTCAGCATTGCATTGACGTTCGAGGATTAGGTCAACAGGCACCTGTGACAGCATAGAGTCATCCAGCATCAACAGGTGTGATCCAATAAAAGAGGCAATGTCTTTGGGTGCATCAGCTGGAACACTGTCTTGGATGTCACGCAGTTGTTGTGTCGCAGTGGCGACAGCCGATTGGAAGCGTTGTACTTCAGCTTCTATCTCTGTGGCTTTAAGGTGGCGTTCATAGATTTCAAGTGCACTACGCTGCATGACGTGCACAGCACCAATGGCTACACCACGAGAAACACCTAAACCACTAATCATTAATGCCATTGGATTTATATTTCCTACTCTGCTTCACCAAAACGGTCAGCTACTAAGGCACGCAATTTTTCCATTGCGGCATCAGCATCTTCCCCTGCAATATATAGAGTGATATTAGATCCTTGACTGGCAGCTAACATCATCACACCCATAATGCTTTTTCCATTAACTCGGCGACTATCTTTTTCCACTTCTATGCTGGCAGAGAACTCAGCCGAGACAGAGACGAACTTTGCTGCTGCTCGCGCATGTAGGCCTAATTTATTACAGATAGTCAGTACTTCTTGGATTGAATTGTCACTCATGAGCAGATGATGATCCCGTCTTTTCCACCATCAAAGGCGGTAGTGCTTAGTTTTTCCAGTGATTGTTCTGGATAATTGAAGACACGTAATAACATCGGTAGATTGACGCCGGCAATAACCTTGCTGGTAACTATAGCTGCTAGGCGATTAGCAATATTGCTAGGTGTGGAGCCATAGGCATCGGTGAGGATGAGCACGCCTTCCCCCTGGTCTAGTTCGCTAATCATATCGGCGTTGGCCATTGCTATTAGGTCTGGGTCACAGGCCTGCGAGACCGAGAGTGATCTGCACTGCAAGGGCATCGCATCACCAAAAGTTGAAGTCGCAATCTGGATTAGTTGCTCTGCAAGTTGACCATGAGAGACGATTAAAATACTAACGCTCATATTGTTTTATAGTTCCGAATCTTAATATACAGATGGTTTAATTTTCTAGTTCGCGATGGCGAACTATCGTTCGAAATAAATCATCTTGCTGTAAAAATTTAGCTAGCTGATTGACGCAGTATACCGAGCGGTGTTGTCCGCCAGTGCAGCCGATAGAAAATGTGAGATAACTACGGTCTTCAGCATTGAAGTATGGGATCCATTGTCGCATAAAATTTTGAATGGATTTTATCATCTCTACAGTTTCATCTTGTTCGCTTAAATATTGCTGTACTAAATCATCATGACCAGTGAGCTCACGTAGCTGAGGTTGCCAATAAGGGTTGGGCAGGCAGCGTACATCAAACATATAGTCAGAGTCGTTTGGGCTGCCGTATTTAAAGCCAAAAGACTGTAGTACGACAGTTAGCCCAATAGGCGTTATTTTGGAGTCATTTTGGATGACAATATTCTGAATCAGGCTGCGTAACTGTCGCACATTGATCTGACTACTATCCAATTGCAGATCAGCTGCAATTGCGAGCTCAGATAAGGTTTCTATCTCAGTATCTATAGCTTCGATTAGAGAATTGTTCTTGTCACTTAAAGGGTGTTTGCGACGTGTCTCGCTATACCGTTTTAAGAGTGTGTTTTTGTCGGCATTGATGAACAGCAGATCGACATGGTGACCATCATTCTTCATGTCTTTAATGAAATTGAGTAAATGATCTAATTCCACTTTTTTGGAATGTGCACTAACGCCGATAGCGAGTTGCTCATAACGTGTCTCACCAGTGGTTATACATTGTTTGATTAATTCTGGGAGTAATGCAGTGGGTGCATTGTCGATGCAGTAGTAGCCGTAATCTTCAAAGGTGTTTAACGTGATGGACTTACCTGAGCCTGAAAAGCCAGCAATAAAGATCATCCTCATCCACGGTCCTCTGCGATAGCCTTATGCTGACGTTGAATGAAATCGGCAGAGGCATCATGGCCACTAAGGCGCAGAAGGTGATTACGTACGGCTGCCTCAGCTAGCACGGCAAGGTTTCTGCCTGGGGCTACTGGTAAAGGGATTACCGGGATGTCTAAGCCAAGAATGTTCTTGGTATCTTGAATGCTGCTTAAGCGATCTTCAGGTGCTTGATTAAACGGTGTTAAATGTAAAATCAGGCGCAAATACTTGCTTAATTTGATGGATGAATCACCATACATCTCTCGGATATTGAGCACTCCTAAACCACGTACTTCCAGGAAATCTAGTAGCATAGGCGGGCATTTCCCCGTGATAGTGTCTGGCGAGACTCGCATAAATTCAGGTGCGTCATCGGCAATTAAGCGATGACCACGGGTAATCAACTCTAAGGCTAATTCACTTTTTCCTAAGCCGCTCTCGCCGGTAAGTAATACACCTAGACTGATGATTTCCATAAACACGCCATGCAAAATTTCTTTGTCTGCAAGCGAGTGTGATAGGAAATAACGCAGACGAGTAATCAGCTCAGTCGATGAAGTGCTAGAGCAAAAGATAGGTGTTTGATAACGTTTGGCAAAGCGTTCTAAGCTGGCCGGTGGCTGCAAACTATCAGATACACAGACAGCCACTGTTGAGGCTGCAAACATGCGGGTTAAGACTTGTTCTTGTTCGGCCTCTGGTAGATTAGAGATGTAGTTTTTTTCTACGCTACCAATCACTTGTACTTGGCTGGTGTGAATCGAATTAAAATAGCCGACTAGACTGGCGGAATCATCACTGAAGCTATGATGAGAAAAAGGGTTATTAAGATACTCAGCGCCAGCCCATACAGATAAGGCGAACTTTTCTCCAAGCGTTTCTAAGATCGATGCGGGGGTGATCTGTTCGTGCATGAAGGGCTCTTGTTGATTGTATTAGGCGGCTTGGTGATCGTTGTCTAGCATTAGGGCATCGAGTATAGCCTGTGCATTGTGACAGTCTCTTAGGCGTACTCGATTTTCCTCGTTTGAGAGAAATTGAGCTAACTCAGAGAGGGTTTCTAAATGTTCTTGATTGGCCTGCTGTGGGACTAATAAGGCAAAGATCAGGTCGACGGGTTTGTTGTCGGGGGCATCGAATTCAATGCCGGTATCCAATTTAATGATAGCACTGCGTATCTCGGTGACATTATCGATACGACAATGTGGAATAGCGACACCATGTCCCAAAGCAGTACAGCCCAAGCGCTCGCGCGCTTGTAGTTCCATACTGATTTGAGTGTCTTGAATCTGCTCCAGCCCAGTGCTCAATAGCTCACCCAGAATCTCAAAGACTCGCTTTTGACTACTCATTTCACCGCTGACTACAATGCGGTTAGTGTCTAAATATGGGGCTAATTTTGAATTTTTCATGATTACTCAACAATGGATCTGAAGCATGTTGGATTACACTAAATTGCGGTGCATGCCTTCCTGCTTATGATGATCTTTGGTTTTCTCTTTATGCTTAACGATCTGTCGGTCGAGTTTATCAATTAATTGGTCGATAGCGGCATACATATCTTCGGATGTTGACTCAGCGAAAATTGTGTTGTGGCTTACCAGTAGAGAGGCCTCTGCATGGTGCCGCAGCTTTTCTACGGAGAGTACGACATGGGAATTGATGACACGGTCAAAATGACGTTCAAGTCGCTTGAATTTTTCGTGCACATAGTCGTGTAGGGAAGGTGTGATATCGATGTGTTGGCCGGTTAACTCAATTTTCATATCTACCTCCTAGATATCGGGTTCATGATGTACCTGTGATTTCTAGTATAGGCCAGGCATAGGCGAGCGCAAGTGAGTTGGGACCATAGTTGAGATCTAATTATAGGCTTTTACGGGAACTAGAGGGGGGGATGTGCAGACCTTCACGGTATTTAGCAACTGTACGTCGCGCGACATTAATGCCTTTCTCTTCAAGAATTTTTGAAATCTTGTTATCACTTAAGGGTTTTGAGTGACTTTCCTCACCAATTAGTTTTTTAATCATGGCTTGGATTGCAGTTGCAGAGCAGACACCACCGCTACTGGTGCCGACGTGGCTGGAAAAAAAGTACTTAAATTCGAATATACCGCGCGGTGTATGCATGTACTTATTTGTAGTTACACGCGATACAGTCGATTCATGTAGTTCTAGATCATCTGCAATATCACGTAGGACCATAGGTGTCATTGCTTCTGGGCCTTGATCAAAAAATGGACGTTGATGATCAACAATGGCGGTAGCTACTCGTAGTAAGGTTTCATTACGATTTTGTAAGCTTTTAATAAACCAACGCGCTTCTTGTAGGTGTTTACGAATGTAGCCGTTGGCTTCACTATTCTCTTTATTTCCGGCTAGATCAGCATAAGCTTGATTAATTTTTAGCTTCGGTGAGATATCACTATTGAGCTCTATCCGCCAACTACTGGCGGTACGTATTACGCTCACATCAGGTACGACATAATTTGGTCGGACATTGGATATCTGCGCGCCAGGGCGAGGATTTAACGATTGGATTAGATTAATGACTAATTCCAGCTGTTCGTTCGTAATGTCTAGCTTTCGTTGTAAAAAACGCATGTCGCGTTTACCCAATGCATCTATATGATGCTGGACTAGCCGTCTAGTCACATCAAGCAGGGGTGTATCTTTGTCTAGCTGTTGTAATTGTAGATCTAAACATTCGCTCAAATTGCGCGAGCCACTACCGACAGGATCTAGCTGCTGTATTAAATGCAATACCGAAATCAGCTCATCAAGTTCTAGCTCAGGCAAGGATTCTATAGTTTCTTGGTAAATGCTTTCAATGCTGTCGCATAGATAACCATCGGCATCAATCTCATCAATCAGTATGTAGGCTACAGCACGGTCTGTTTCACTCAGATGGATGAGATTGATTTGATCAGATAGGTGTTGCTTTAGAGATTCGCCAGCGCCACTTTCATTGGCATAGATATCAGGGGCAGGTTCACTATTGCTCTCGCGATAGACGCTGGATTCAGGATAGATATCTTCCCAATTGCTATCTATCGGTAATTCTTCTGTCAGCGTTTGTTGTTCACCATCGACCTCTGTTTCAGTGTTATCTGTATCCTTCGCGTCAGTATTGTCTTTAGTATCAAAATCTTCATCTTTTTCAAGTAAAGGATTGGACTCAAAGATATCTTGGATTTCAGTTTGCAGTTCTAAAGAGGAAAGCTGTAGTAAGCGAATCGCTTGTTGCAGTTGCGGCGTAATCGAGAGCGATTGTCCAAGGCGAAGTTGCAAAGAAGGTTTTAACATATTGTCAGTATGGCTTGATTATTGCTTGCAGGTATAGTTTAAATTGCTGCTTTGTATAGCGAGTTACATGCTGTTACGACTAGAGAGAAAAGTCGTTACCCAGATATACTTCGCGGACTTGTTGATTGGTGAGTAATTCCGTAGTCGAGCCCTGCGCTATAATTTGTCCTTGATTAAGGATGTAAGCGCTAGAACAAATGGATAATGTTTCACGCACATTATGGTCGGTTATTAATAAGCCAATGCCACGTTCGGTCAGCTGCTTTAGTAGGCGCTGAATATCAATGACTGAGATAGGGTCTACGCCAGCAAAAGGTTCATCCAGTAGAATAAACTTAGGCTCCATCGCCAGTGCACGTGCGATTTCTACACGACGTCGTTCACCGCCGGAAAGGCTGAGACCTTTGCTACGACGAATATGGTCAACTTGTAGTTCCTGCAGCAATTTTTCACAGTAATCGTGACGTTCTTCTTTCGTTAGATCTTTACGCAACTCTAAAATGGCTAGAATATTATCTTCTACTGAGAGCCCTCGAAAAACAGAGGCCTCTTGTGGTAGGTAACCTACACCCTCTAATGCACGTTGGTGCATGGCCTTGTCAGTGAGGTCGATATCATCGAGACCGATGCTGCCAGAATCAGTGGGAATCAATCCGGCTAACATATAGAAGCTTGTGGTTTTACCAGCGCCATTAGGTCCGAGTAGGCCGATGATTTGGCCACTCTCAACGCTGATATCGACATCTTTAACGACTTGTCGTTGCTTATATTTTTTGCATAGGCCTTTAGCCCAAAGCCGACTCATACTAGGCCTTTAATTAGGGTGTGTTGGTTTGTGTAGCAGGCATGATGGTGATATTGACGCGATCGGTCTTAGTGCCGGCATCAATCAAGCCATCTTCCAGATAATAAATGATGTGTTCACTATGAAACACATTATCGTTTTCAGTGATCTTGCCACGACGAAACAGTTCAACCCGATCCTCAAGTTTGTAAAAATGCATTTCTTCTGCTTCAGAGAATAAGATGTCACCATCATTAGCCGTCTCTTGATAGGTCGCAAGCTCGCCTAGAGAAATCATCTTGCTGACTTTGCGATCTATCATGAATACGGTCACGGTGTCGCCGGTGATGATAGTCGTGCCTTGAACCATTCTCACATTGCCACGATAGATGCTGATACCGGTCTTGTCATTCAGCTCGGCTGTATCGGCTGTGATATGAAGTGGCTGCTCGTTATCGTCACTACGTGCATGGGCTTGTCCTAAGCCAATGACGAGGCTGAGTAGCAGGACTAGAAGACTAAGTGTTTGCTGCTTGATCATGGGGTTGATGCTTTCTCTGCTGCATTGGTTTTGAATCTACTATTTGTTTACCTTACGCTAGGGTTTGTGCTAAATCTAGCGTACTTAATCCAGTTATAGATTGTACTCTAAGGCCTCATCTAAACTACCTTGGGCGGAGAGTATGAGGTCACAAATCTCACGCACCGCACCATACCCGCCTTTTTCTTGGGTTACATAATCTGCGTATTTGCACACCATGGGATGGGCATCATTTACTGCGAAACCTACAGCAGACTTACGTATTGGTCCTAAGTCGACGATATCATCGCCGATATAAGCGACTTGATCTGCGGTCAGCTGTTTGCGCACAAGTAAGTCGTTAAATACTGAAAGTTTGTCAATATGACCTTGCAGTATGTCTTCATCCTGTAGGCCCAATTCACGCATGCGGATTGTTACTGCGTTGGACTTGCGTCCAGATAAGACGGCGGCATCGACGCCATAATGGATCAATAGGCGAATACCATGGCCATCACGCACGTGGAAGGTTTTACTTTCCTCACCAGATTGATTGAGTGAGATGCGGCCATCAGTAAAGACGCCATCGACATCAAAAACCACAAGCTTGATTTGTTTTAAGCGTTGATCCAGATCGGTTTGCATTAGATTACTCCTGCATTTAGTAGATCGTGCATGCTAAGTGCACCAATTAGCTTTGCCTGGTCATCGATAACCGGGATCGAGTTAATGCGTTTTGTTTGCATCAGTTCAAGCACGTCCACTGCCAATACCTCGGCACGGGTGCATTGATAATCTGTGGTCATCACATCTTGCATCTTAGTCTGGTCAATATTTAGACCTTGATCCAGCGCGCGGCGCAGATCACCATCGGTAAAGACGGCGATTAGACGATCATCTTTTTCTACGATCGCAGTCATACCTAAGCCCTTATTACTGACTTCTAGTAAACCCTGTTTTAGTGACATTTCAGGACTGACTTTTGGAATTTTGTCACCGCTATGCATGATGTCTTGTACCTGTATTGTCAATCGTTTGCCGAGTTTTCCACCTGGGTGAGAGCGGGCAAAATCATTTTTATCAAAACCACGTGAATCGAGTAGGGCAATCGCTAGGGCATCGCCCATAACTAAGGTGGCCGTTGTGCTAGTTGTGGGTGCGAGTCCTAATGGACAGGCCTCTTCTTGCACAGAAACATCAATATGAATATCTGCATTTTTAGAAATAGTCGATGTCGGATTTCCAGTGAGGGCAATCAGTGGAGTACCCAGTTGTTTCAGTGATGTAATTAGGCTTACCAGTTCGTCTGACTCGCCTGAATTAGATAAGAGTAAGACGATATCTCCACGACAAATCATACCGAGGTCACCGTGGCTAGCCTCAGCCGCACTAACAAAAAATGCGGGGGTGCCAGTGCTTGCCATGGTGGCTGCAATCTTGCGTCCTATATGTCCCGATTTTCCAATCCCGACAATAATCACACGGCCATCAGTCTCCAGCATGAGATTGCATGCCATGGTGAAATTATCATCAACTTGCTCAACCAAGTCTGCAAGCGTAGAGGCTTGAGTTTGGATGACCTGTTTTGCGAGTAGCAGGGTTTTATTGGGGTCACTGAGTGTCATGATCACGTTCCACTGGTTTCAATGTAAAGCAGGGTTTGAAAGGCGATAAAGCCAAGTAACAGAATAACGCCGCCGACACGGTAAATGCCACGACTTCTTAGTGCGAATAAACTCATAAGAAACAGCACCAGCGTACTGATTAATACCGCGGGATAGTCTCTATGTAAAACTTCGTCGGCTACAGGGTAGGTCTGTAGCATCGCTGGAATACCCACTACGGCCATAGAGTTAAAGAGATTTGAACCGACCACATTACCAATAGCCAATTCACTATGACCTTTTCGCGCTGCATTCACCGAGGCTGCAAGTTCTGGCAGGCTGGTACCGATAGCAATGATGCTAAGACCGATCACAAGGTCAGGAATGTTGAAGTGCTCTGCCATGGCAACACCACTGACGACCAGGATTTTTGAGCCAATCAATAGGCAGAGCAGACTGAATAGGGTCCAAGTGATTGCCTTAGCTTGAGTATAGGTAGGGATCTCAAGCGCGGAGAGTGAGGTGGTGCGCATCGCAACATAGCTTAATGCGGTTAGCGCGATGACTAGGATGATTAATAATAGGAGGCCATCAGTGTAGTCGAGCTGGCCGTCTTTGAGCACTAGCCAAAGGACTACAGTAGCCAGTAGTAGTACTGGGAAATCAAAGCTGACGGTGCGTTTGATGACGACCAAGGGTGTGATAATGGCGGTGACACCTAGGATCAATAAGATGTTTGCGATATTTGAGCCCAAGGCATTACCAAGTGCTAGACCACCATTACCATCGACGGCCGCCATGCCAGAGATGAATAACTCAGGCGCTGAGGTGCCAAACCCAATAATGACTATGCCGATAACGATCGGTGGGATGCGAAAATGATGTGATAAGGCGATCGATCCATCTACGAAACGATCAGCACTCCAAACTAGTATGGCTAGACCAACAATAAGCCCAGCTAAAATAACCAACATATTTAAACCTATAGTCTATTAAGATCGCTTAAAATTCTGTGAATAACGCGTCCTGACACCAGTTAACTAGTAATAGGGTGGGCTTGTTTAATTCACAGTTGCTATCAGTGAGCGTATTATGGCAAAAAACCGCGGCATGTGTGCATGTGTGCACGTGTAACGTTAGACTTATGATCTAAAATCGATCTCCTGCCTTGATGGTTCATTTGTTGATGAACTTGAGTCTAAGGCTAGATCGCTATTAATTATTAGGAATATCAGGAATCTGTTATGAAAATTACTGCCACCATTTCACTACTCTGTAGCCTACTTTTGAGCGCTAATGTCAGTGCAGATTCACGTACACCAGAGCAAATTATTGAGCAGACTTCAAGTGAAGTGCTGACCCTTGTGAATCAGCAGGCGGATCGTATTCGTAATGAAGCCGGTTATGTGAATACGGTCATTGATGAGTTAATCCTACCGATTATCGACTTACAGTCGATGGGTAAACTGATTCTGGGTAAACACTGGAAGACGGCTACAAGTGAGCAACAACAGCACTTTATTGATGAGTTTAAATCAATGCTGGTACGCACTTACGCTAAGTCGATCGCTGATTATGGTCACGCTAAGGTGACGATTATGCAGGGCGTGAAACAAAAATCGAAGAAATTCCACATGGTCCATACCGAGTTTGATCTAGGCTCAGGCGCACCGCTGAAGGTGACCTATGTGTTCCGTCAGAAAGACGCTGCATGGCGAGTCTTTGACTTGGCCGTCGATGGCCTCAGCCTAGTTAAAAACTTTCGCAGTAGTTTTGGTCAAGAGATCAGTGAGACCTCATTAAAGGCTTTGATTGAGCGTATTGCCAATACCAATAATGAGGCTGCTACGCCATCCACTTAGGATGGGCTTGGGCAGTCAAGGTGTTGGCAGTTAGTTGTTACTGATGACAACCACTGCTAAATCCACTATTGGCTTGAAGAGCCGCCCTAGTTAGCAATTAATCTATGGAAAAATTTCTCATTAATGGCGGTGCAGTGTTGCGCGGCTCGGTTCGGGCCTCAGGCTCTAAGAATGCGGTATTACCGATTCTTGCGGCCACCTTGCTCGCCGATAGCCCAATGACAGTACGCAATGTGCCTGATTTACGTGACGTCAAAACGACGGTGCAGTTACTGTCTGAAATGGGCGCCAAGCTAGAACATGACGCCAGTGGTGTCATCCAAGTCGACAGCAGTCAGATTACAGAATTTACCGCGCCATACGACCTGGTTAAGACGATGCGCGCTTCAATACTCGTACTCGGTCCTTTATTAGCACGCTTTGGTCAGGCAGCGGTGTCATTGCCTGGCGGCTGTGCAATTGGGACTCGGCCAGTTGACTTACATATCAAAGGCTTACGTGCACTGGGTGCGGAGATCGAGGTTGAAGGGGGCTATATTCGTGCGCAGGCTAAGCGTTTAACAGGTGCGCATATCGTACTCGATATGGTAACTGTTACAGGTACTGAGAATCTATTGATGGCTGCCGTCTTAGCTGAGGGTATCAGTGTGATTGAAAATGCAGCAAGAGAGCCTGAGGTAAGCGATCTTGCTCACTGTTTAGTCGCCATGGGGGCCCAGATTGAAGGTATTGGTAGCGATACCCTGACCATTCAAGGTGTGGATAGTCTATCCGGCTGTGATTATTCAGTACTACCGGATCGTATTGAAACTGGAACTTATTTGTTGGCAGCAGCGATTACTGGGGGCTGCGTTAAGGTCACTGATACCCAGCCAAAGTTGTTAGAGAGCGTGCTCTTAAAATTAGAGCAGGCAGGTGCTGTAGTCGAGTCAGGTGACGATTGGGTGCAGGTGGATATGCAGGGGAGAAGACCCAAAAGCGTGAGTCTGCGAACAGCACCTCATCCAGCATTCCCAACCGATATGCAGGCACAATTTAGTGCGCTGAATGCGGTTGCTGATGGTGTTGCTACGATTACTGAGACCATTTTTGAGAATCGGTTTATGCACATGCCTGAATTACAGCGCATGGGTGCCACAATTGAAGTGCAAGGGAATACCTCTGTCATTACTGGGGTGTCACAATTATATGGTGCACCGGTAATGGCAACTGACTTAAGGGCTTCTGCAGGACTCATTTTAGCGGGCTTAGCAGCAGAGGGCGAAACCATGATCGATCGGATTTATCATATGGATCGCGGCTACGAACAAATAGAACAAAAACTGACCCAATTAGGGGCTAACATTCAACGGATAGCATGCTGATGAACGATAAAATCACGATTGCCATTTCTAAGGGGCGCATCTTGGCAGATACCCTGCCAGTACTAGAAAAGATGGGGATGGCACCGCTGGAAGATCTTGATACCACACGTAAATTATTGATCGATACCGAACATCCACAGGTACGCGTTGTTGTTATACGTGCGACCGATGTGCCGACGTATGTGCAATATGGCGCTGCTGATTTGGGCATTGCCGGTAAAGATGTCTTGATGGAATCAGGTAGCGAAAGCCTCTATGAGTTAATGGATCTGGATATCTGCAAATGTAAATTGATGGTTGCTGGTTATAAGGAACCTAAACATGGCGCACGACGCATGCGAGTTGCAACAAAATATGTACACGTAGCGCAGGAGTACTTTGCACAGCAGGGTAAACAGGTTGAAATCATTAAGCTGTATGGCTCGATGGAATTGGCACCTATGACCGATCTTGCTGACATCATCGTGGACTTGGTCGATACTGGGAATACATTACGTGCAAATGGTTTAGAGCCTTTGGAACACATCGCCGATATCAGCTCACGGCTGGTCGCGAACAAGGCCTCAATGAAGGTGAAATTTGATACAATGCAAACTGTTGTTGAACAGTTTCGCCAACACTTAACCGCTTAAGACTTAGGATTAGAAAGAGATGAATTACCAAACTGATGACCTCCGCATCATTGAGATGAAAGAAGTAAGCGCACCATCACAGGTGCATGCTGAATTTCCTATCTCAGAGGATGCCGCTCGTTGTGTGACACAGGCACGTGATGATATTCAGAAGATCTTAAATGCTGATGATGATCGCTTAGTGGTTATTGTTGGACCTTGCTCTATCCATGACCCAGCCGCGGCACGTGAATATGCTGAGCGCTTGATGAAGCAGCGTGAGCTGTGGGCGGACGACTTGCACATTGTGATGCGTGTCTACTTTGAGAAGCCACGGACGACTGTTGGTTGGAAGGGACTGATCAATGATCCTAAGTTGGATAACAGTTTTGAAATAAACACCGGTTTGCGTCTTGCACGTGAGTTATTGCTAGATCTAAATAGTATGGGTATGCCAGCGGGCACCGAATACTTAGACCTAATTAGCCCGCAATATGTGGCTGATCTGGTGAGTTGGGGTGCGATTGGTGCTAGAACTACCGAAAGTCAGGTGCATCGTGAACTCGCCTCTGGCCTATCCTGCCCAGTCGGTTTCAAGAACGCGACTGATGGCGGTCTGCAGGTAGCAGTTGATGCGATCGGTTCAGCCACTCGCCCACATCACTTCTTGTCGGTCACCAAAGAAGGTAAATCAGCGATCTTTTCTACCGCTGGTAACCCTGACTGCCATGTCATCTTACGTGGTGGCAAGCAGACTAATTATGATGCGGCCAGTATTGAAACCTCTTGTGCTGACCTAGAAAAAGCTAAACTACCAGCAGTGGTTATGGTCGACTGTAGTCATGCCAATAGTTCGAAACAACATGATAAGCAGATGGAAGTAGGGGCCGATATCTGTGCCCAAATGAGTAAAGGTGAAAAACGTATTTTTGGCGTGATGATCGAGAGTCACTTGGTCGCCGGACGTCAGAATGTAGTCGATGGTAAGGCCGAGACCTACGGTCAAAGTGTGACTGATGCTTGTATTGATTGGGATCAGACTACTATTCTGCTAGAACAGTTTGCGAAAGCTGTGCAGGCACGTCGCGCTACGAACAAAAACGCAGCCGCGTAATTGTTGTGTTAACGATTCGCAGATTGAACAGTCAGGCCGATGGATTTTGGCAAGACTTTGAGCATATGTTGGATGCCAATTTAGAAGGTGCCGGTGATGTGAATGCAACGGTGCAAAGCATCATCGATCGCGTCCGTTCAGAAGGTGATACAGCACTATTAGATTACACCCGACAGTTTGACCGCTTGGATCTAAACCAGGCCTCAGAACTAGAAATTCCAAAGGCTGAGCTATTCAAGGCCTTGGAACAGATAGATCCAGCCCAACGCAATGCCTTAGAGCAGGCGCAAAAACGCATCTATGACTATGCCGAGAAGCAGTCAATGCAGTCTTGGCAGTACACTGATGAGATGGGCAATGTCCTAGGACAGAAAATTACAGCAGTGGATCGTGCCGGTATCTATGTACCAGGTGGCACGGCTGCATATCCCTCTTCGGTGTTGATGAACGCCGTGCCGGCCAAGGTCGCAGGGGTTGAAGAAATCATCATGGTTGCCCCAACACCTGGCGGTAAGGTTAATCAAACCGTGTTAGCTGCAGCTGCAGTTGCCGGGGTTGATCGTGTCTTTCGTATCGGTGGTGCACAAGCAATTGCGGCTTTAGCCTATGGTACTGAGCAGGTGCCGGCGGTCGATAAGATTGTTGGCCCAGGTAATATCTATGTTGCAACAGCTAAGCGCATGGTATTCGGCAAGGTCGGTATCGATATGGTGGCTGGTCCTTCTGAAGTACTTATTATTTGTGATGAGTCGGCCAATCCAGAATGGGTTGCGATGGACTTATTTTCACAAGCTGAGCACGATGTGCTCGCGCGTTCGACACTACTCTGTACCTCTGAGCAGATGATCGAGCAGGTGGCTGTCGAGATGGATCGATTAATCGATGGATTAGAGCGTGCAGACATTGCACGACAATCGATTGAATCCTATGGCTGCTTGGTCAAAGTAAATGACTTGGCCGAAGCGGCAGAAATATCCAACCGTGCGGCGCCAGAACATCTAGAGCTTTCAGTGGAAGATCCACAGGCTTTATTGCCTTTGATTCGCCATGCCGGTGCTATCTTTATGGGGCATCACACACCAGAGGTGTTTGGTGACTACTGTGCAGGGCCGAATCACGTGTTACCGACCAGTAGCACTGCACGATTTTCATCGCCTTTAGGGGTTTACGATTTTCAAAAACGTAGCACAGTACTACAGTGCTCTGCCGAGGGTGGCCGCCAACTCAGTGGCGTCGCTAGTATCTTGGCGCGCAGTGAAGGGCTGACTGCACATGCACGTTCAGCAGAATATCGGGCTGAGTTAAAAGACTAATGTTGTCCTACTTGGAGCATAGTAATGGCCTCTAGTCTCGACCGTTTACGTCCAGAGCTACTTAAGCTCAGCGCTTATCAGGTGGCCGATGCCAGTGGTTTGATTAAGCTGGATGCGATGGAAAATCCCTATGATTGGCCGCCAGAGTTGCGCCAGGCATGGCAACAGCATTTGGCGCAAGCAAAGCTTAATCGCTATCCACAGCCAGACCCTATCGCGTTGAAAGAGAAGTTACGCTCACGCTTTGGCCCACACAGTGACGCCGCTATTATTTTAGGTAATGGCTCCGATGAGTTGATTCAACTGCTTGCGCTAGCAGTGGCAAAGCCGGGTGCCTGTGCGCTGAATGTTAGCCCGAGCTTCTCGATGTACAGCATTATTGCGGAATTGGTCGGTTTGAAGAGCGTGGTTGTCGATCTAGATCAACAGTTCGAACTCAATATGGACGCCATATTAGCGGCCATAGCCGAGCATGATCCGGCGCTAATTTTTCTGGCCTACCCTAACAACCCAACGGGTAATCTCTGGCCGCGTGAAGATATCTATCGCATCCTCGAGGCCAGCTCTGGTCTGGTCGTGATCGATGAGGCCTATGGCCCGTTTGCCGCCGATAGCTTTACCGACGATCTGGTACGTTATGAAAATGCCCTGTTATTACGGACGGCCTCCAAACTAGGTTTGGCCGGTATTCGTTTTGGTTGGCTGGCGGCTGCGCCGGCACTGATGGCAGAGCTGAATAAGATTCGTTTACCCTATAATATCAATGAGTTAACGCAGCTGACGATGGATTTTGCCTTAGACCATTACGAGGTTTTTGCGCAGCAGGCAGAACAAATATGTGCCTCTCGTAGTCACATGCTAGAGACCTTACGGGTCTTAGAGGGTATCGAGGTCTATCCAAGTGAAGCCAATTTTGTGCTTATTCGCCTGCTACAAAAAGACGCTACTGAGCTCTTCCAGCAGCTGCGTGATGAAGATGCTATTTTGATTAAAAACCTGTCACAGCAAGCGGGGCTAGCACAATGTATGCGTTTAACTGTTGGTACAGAGCCTGAAAATCAGGCGCTATGTGAGGCGATTACGCGCAGACTTGCTGCCAAGGCCTAAGTATTAAATTGCTGAAATAAGCTGATTAATAGGTTTTAGAGCCATAAACGGGGCGTTCGCCTACACGAATAATGAGCTCAAAGTGGCGGCCGTCGCGAAGGCCCGCAACATTTAAATCTTGTCCAGGCCTATAGGTGATCACCTTATCCAATACCTGCCGCTGATATTCGATTGGTTCGTTATTAATAGTCGTGATGATGTCGCCGGGATAGAGATGGGCGAGATGGGCCGGGCCATCGCGAACAATGCCGGAGACGAGTACGCCACGGATGTCATCCAAGGCAAAAGACTCTGACAGTTGAGCGGATATATCTTGCACGCGCACACCAATCCAACCGCGAATAACACGTCCATTTTTAATGATTTGCGTCATTACGTCCTTGGCTAAGAACACCGGCACCGCAAAACCGATACCGACTGAGCCGCCATTACTGGATGAGATCAGTGTATTAATGCCAATTAAATCACCATGCGCATTAATCAAGGCGCCGCCTGAATTTCCTGGGTTAATTGCAGCATCTGTCTGAATATAGTTTTCGAACACATTAACGCCGACTTGATTACGTCCGGTTGCGCTAATAATCCCTTGAGTGACGGTCTGGCCAACGCCAAAGGGATTACCGATGGCAAGCACGACATCACCAACGGCAAGATTTTGTGTCTGTGCTAAGTGGATGCTGGGTAACTGCTTGGCTTCAATCTTGAGTACCGCTAAATCGGTCTCAGGGTCGACACCGACGGCTAGTGCGCGAAAACGCCGACCATCTTGCAAGGCGACCTCGATCTCAACGGCATTTTCGATGACATGGTTACTGGTCAAGATATGACCCTGTGGGCTTACGATCACACCTGAACCTAGTTTAGTCGCTTGTTGATCCCTCTGATTATAGGGATCACGCAAAAAGCGCTGCATTTCCGTAGGGCCGGATGGCAGGGTGCGTTTACCAGGTAGTAACTTTTTGGTGTAGATGTTGACCACAGCAGGTGCTGCACGAGAAACCGCAGCAGCATAGGAATAGGGGTCAGCTGAACTTTGTACGCTAGAGCTTACTTCGTGAAAAATAGGGCCGGAGTTGAATCTGAGACCTTGCCAGGTATTAGGTAACATCACGATAACAATAATAGCCGCGAGTATGCCAACTGCAGCTGATTTAAGGGTGAAAGATAGGACTTTTCGCAATACCATTTGTTGCACCCTATCACGTCATCTGGCTGACGTCAGCCGGCAGTCTTGGTACTATAGTGAACCCTCATAGCGGGCCATTAGATGCCGACCATTCAACAACTTAGCAATTACTGTGCGCAATATCTGAAGATTCAGGATTTTCGGGATTACTGCCCCAATGGTCTGCAGGTGGAAGGGCGTACTGAGGTAAAAAAACTGGCTACTGGCGTGACCGCTAGCCTGTCATTTATTGAGCAGGCCTTAGAATGGGGTGCCGATGCGCTATTGGTGCATCATGGTTATTTTTGGAAAAATGAAGATGTCACGATTACAGGGATTAAAAAGCGCCGTCTTCAGCGTCTCTTAACGCAGGATGTCAGTCTATTGGCCTATCACTTACCCCTAGATGCACATGCAGAAGTCGGTAATAACGCCTGTTTGGCTGCAATGCTGGGTATTGATGATTTAGAGCCACTGCAGGCAGGCGTCAGACGCAGTGTAGGCAATGTAGGCACCTTGGCTGAAGACATAGATGTGAATACTTTTGTAACACGCTGTCAGCAGGCCTTGGGTCGTGATGTGCTGCACATCAACAGTGGTGCTGCGACTATTCGCCGTATTGCCTTATGCACAGGGGGTGCGCAGGCGATGATTGATGACGCTATACGGGTGCAGGCCGACCTGTATTTGACCGGCGAAATCTCAGAACAGACTGTACATATAGCAAGAGAGGCCGGTATACATTTTATTGCGGCGGGGCATCATGCGACCGAACGCTACGGTGCACAGGCATTAGGCAGGCATTTGGAACAAGAATTTAATCTCATACACCGCTTTTTTGATATTGATAATCCCGCCTGAAAATGGGATAAACCTTAACGTTTTTTAGACACTGGGCCATCCTAGCTCGTATTTTGGTAGGTTCAGTATTTAGGTCGCCGCTTAACTGCCTAACTTAAGAGTAGGGCGGGGCCGGAATTTGATTTGGTAATCTTAAGGAGACATGCATGACTAAACACGTTGTTGATACTAGTCGTCGAAAAATGCTGACGACCAGTGCAAGCGTTGTTGGAGCGGTTGGAGCAGCGGTAACGCTATGGCCTTTCGTTTCTACTATGGGCCCAAGTGCACGCGCCCTCGCTGCCGGCGCCCCCGTTGAAATCGATGTGAGCAAACTCGAGCCAGGACAAAAGATCCAAGTTGAATGGCGCCGTAAGCCCGTTTGGATTATCCGTCGTTCAGATGACATGATCGCCTCTCTAGATGCGACAGAAGATCGCTTACGTGATCCAGATTCTACTGCGCCTGAGATGCAGCCTGCATTTGCACAGAATAAGACACGGTCACTTAAGCCTGAATTTCTTGTTTTAGTCGGCATCTGTACTCACCTGGGTTGTTCTCCAACGTTCCGTCCAGAGATTGCACCAGAAGATATGGGGCCTGATTGGGTCGGTGGTTTCTACTGCCCATGCCATGGTTCACGTTTTGATTTGTCTGGCCGGGTCTATAAGAACGTTCCAGCAAATAACAATCTAGAGGTTCCACCTCATCAATACCTTAGCGATAAGGTTCTATTGATTGGTGTGAACGCCGAAGAAGGGGCTGCGTAATGAGTAAGGAAAAACAAGGAATTCTCGGTTGGGTAGACGAGCGTCTACCTGTTGTCGAATTTTGGGAGGCTCATCTCTCTAAATATTACGCCCCTAGAAACTTTAACTTTTGGTATTTCTTTGGTTCGTTAGCTTTATTAATACTGGTCATGCAGATTCTGACCGGTATTTTCTTGACCATGCACTACAAGCCAGACGCTGAATTAGCCTTTGCCTCCGTCGAGTACATCATGCGTGATGTCAATTGGGGTTGGTTGATACGTTATATGCATTCAACTGGTGCATCCGCGTTCTTCGTCGTGGTCTATATGCATATGTTGCGTGGCTTAATGTATGGCTCGTTCAAGCAACCACGTGAATTGATCTGGTTATTCGGTGTCTTGATCTACGTCTGCCTAATGGCAGAAGCATTCATGGGTTACTTACTACCATGGGGTCAGATGTCATACTGGGGTGCGCAGGTTATCGTGAACCTATTCGGTACGATTCCAGTTATCGGTGATCAGCTAGCGCTATTCATTCGTGGTGACTATGTTGTTTCAGATGCCACTCTAAACCGCTTCTTTGCATTGCACGTCATTGCTGTGCCTATCGTCCTTCTAGGTTTGGTCGTTGCGCATATCGCTGCATTGCATACCGTTGGTTCTAATAACCCAGACGGTGTTGAAATTAAGAAGAACAAGGGCGCTGATGGCATCCCTCTAGATGGTATTCCATTCCATCCTTACTACACCGTGAAAGATATCGTCGGTGTGGTGGTGTTCTTATTCTTGTTCTCGATCGTGGTCTTCTATTTCCCTGAAATGAATGGTTACTTCTTAGAGCATGCGAACTTTGAGCCAGCAAATCCATTAGCGACACCGGAGCATATTGCCCCAGTCTGGTACTTCACACCGTTCTACACAGTATTGCGCGCCATACCGAATCCGTTCGGTGGTGTTGTTGCGATGGGTGCGGCGGTAATGATCTTGTTCTTCCTTCCTTGGATTGATAAGAATAAAGTGAAATCAATTCGCTACCGTTCTGTTCTATATAAGGTCAACCTAGCGGTATTCTTAGTCGCATTTGTTTGGTTGGGTTACCTCGGTATGCAAGGTGTTACCCCAATGCGTTCGGAAATGGCATTACGTATGTCTGAGCTGTACTTCCTATTCTTTGTTGTTTTAGGTGTCTATAGCACTAACCGTTCAGCGTTCTACTACATCAAGTGGTTCGTCATTATTATCGGCATTATTAGTGCCTATGATGTCTACCGCAGCAATGCTGAGATTGCCGCTTTGGTATGGCAAACCTGGCTGGTCCCAGTGGCCTTCCTCGTTGTCGCTTTACTAGGTGCAGCATTTACAAACTTAGATCAGGATAAAACAGTTCCAGAGAGGGTCACCGAATGAAGTTATTATCTCGTTTAATCGTTTCGGCGATCGTACTTAGTGCTTCCACCAGCTTCGCAGCTGGTGGCAACGGCCCAGCATTCCACGTCAATATAGACATGGATAACCGTGCGTCTTTGCAGCGTGGTGCAACGTTATTTGTGAACCGTTGTTTGTCTTGTCACTCAGCAGAGTTCAGTCGTTACAACCGTGTAGCGGACGATCTAGGTATTCCGCAGGCTGTGATGGAAGAAAATATGATCTTTACAGGTCGTAAGTTCGGTCAAACCATGACGGTTGCGATGACTACAGAGAACGCAACAGAATGGTTTGGTGCACCGCCACCTGACTTGAGCGTTAAGGCGCGTGCCCGTGGTGCCGATTGGATCTACAGTTTCCTTAAGGGTTACTACGTCAGTGAAGACTCACCTCGCGGTGTTGATAACCTGATGTTGCCAGGTACTGCTATGCCGCATGTGTTGTGGGATTTGCAAGGCTATCAGGCACTGAAGGCTATTGATCACCAAGATGAGCATGCAGATAGTGGCCATTTTGCTACACCTGCATCACCGTTTGAATTGGTGCAAGAAGGCAAGATGACGGCTGTTGAGTATGACCGTGCAATGACTGATTTGGTGAACTACTTGGTTTACATGGCTGAGCCTGCTCAGTTGAAACGTAAATCAGTTGGCGTAGGTGTGTTATTCTTCCTCGCCGCATTTGGTGTTATTGCGTACTTCCTGAAGAAAGAATACTGGAAAGATATACATTAATACTGACCACAACAAAGCAATTTAACCGAGGTTCTTTATGGCTTTAATCGCGAATAGGCGGTCTGTAATGACCTTGTTTTCTGATCCAGTGTGCATGCATAGTCATCGCGCACGGATCGTGCTTGCTGAGAAAGATATTACGGCCGATGTTATTCATATCGATCCGAATAATAAGCCTGAGGATTTGTTTGCTTTAAATCCTTATAACTCAGTGCCCACCATAGTTGATCGTGATTTAGTGCTTTATGATTCGCGCGTGATTATGGAATATTTCGATGAGCGTTTCCCGCATCCACCTTTGATGCCGGTAGACCCTGTGTCACGTTCAAAGTCACGCCTAGCACTGTTCCATATTGAAAAGGACTGGTGTGCGCCAATAGAAAAGATTCTTCACGGCACCGTCGTGCAACAAGAAAAGGCACGTAAAGTCTTGACTGATAGCATGGTGAGTTCGCTAGAGATCTTTGAAGCCAAACCTTATTTCTTGAGTGATGACTTCAGTTTGGTGGATTGCACTTTGGCACCTCTGATGTGGCGTTTGCCGCTATTAGGGGTCGAAATACCTAAGCAAAGTAAGGCGATTCATGAGTACTGTGAACGTGTCTTTAGTCGTGAGTCCTTCATCAGCAGTCTGACTGAAGAAGAGCTCGAGATGCGTCCAGAATAAATGTTGTTAGCACAGCGGTGCCTTGTATCCTCTACAAGTACGCTGTGTTTGATTTGATTAATCCTATCCCTTTATACCCGCTGTTATCAACACTATGACCTCATCACGCCCTTATCTAGTCCGCGCTATTTTTGAGTGGATTCTCGATAATGATATGACGCCACATCTGTTGGTCGATTGTCAGAATGAGCATGTGATTGTGCCTAGGCAGCACGAGCAAGACGGCAAGATTGTTTTGAATGTCAGCCCTGGTGCCGTGCAGAATCTAGACCTTGGTAACGAAGCGATTGTCTTTGATGCGCGCTTTAGTGGTGAGAGTGTTGCTATATATGTGCCCATCGCCTATGTTCTAGCTATTTATACGCGTGAAAACGGGCAGGGCATGATGTTTAATGAAGGCGATCAGAACACACCACCACCAGGTATGGATCAACCTGATCCTGAGCAACCCCCTCCACGTCGACCCCACTTAAAAGTAGTTAAATAAGCGCTACTGCATTAAGACGAGTGGCCTAGTCGATTGAGTGATTAGCTCTCTGTTGGCCAGCTTTTGTTTGGATTAAGAATCAGATCTGGGTCGAACTGTTGTTTAATTTGGCGCATTAAACGTAACTCAGCTTGTCCTAGCTCACGGTCGACATAATCTCGTTTAGCGATGCCAACGCCATGCTCGCCGGACAATGTCCCGTCCAAACTAAGCACTAAACTAAAGACCTCTATCAGACAATGCTTGGCATGTTGATCCTGTATTGGATCTGCCGCATCGTACAATATATTGACGTGTAAATTGCCATTACCGGCATGACCGAAATTGACGATTGGTAGTTCGTAACGCTCGGAAAGTTGATCTAAGCCAGTCAGTAAATTGCTTAACTGTGGGATCGGTACGACCACATCCTCATTGATTTTATTTGGAGCTAGGTTGCGCAATATGGGGGAAAGGGCTTTGCGTGCTTGCCATAATTCTTTCGCTTGTTCCGGGCTGTGTGCACAGTTGATCTCTAATGGTGACAATGCCGCCAAAGTATTTTCAATATGACGGCTGCTGACAGTCAAAGAATCAGGATCGCCATCGATCTCGACCATTAACATGGCGGCTGCAGCTTGTGGCAGTTCCAGCGGACTATGTTGGCGCAGTAAGTCCAGGGCATGGTGGTCCATAAACTCTAAGGCACATGGTGTATGCGACTGTGCCATTAAGGCCTGAATCGCTGTGCTCGCTTCGGTGTGTGATGAAAACAAAACACGGAAAGTATTTTTGTCGGAAGGTAGTGGCAATAGTTTGAGGTCAGCCTCAGTGATGATAGCAAGACAGCCTTCAGAGCCAATTAATAAGCGAGTAAGGTCAAGACCGACAACTCCTTTGCTAGTTTTGCTGCCAGTGATAATAGTTTCAGCATTACCAGTGACCGCCTTTAGGCGCAGAGTATTATCACGACAAGAACCATATTTGACTGCGCGAGGCCCGGCCGCATTACAGGCTAGATTGCCACCAATACTGCAGTATTCTGCACTGCTAGGATCTGGTGCCCAGAAGAAGCCGTGTGGTTTTAAATAATCTTGTAAGGCTAAATTGGTGATGCCAGCTTGTACGCGTACGCTACGATTACCAGGGTCAAATTCAAGCACCTGATTCATGCGTTCTAACGATAAGACAATGCCACCACTGGTCGGAACGGCAGCCCCTGTTGTACCAGTCCCACGACCACGCGTAGTTAATGGGACTTGATGTTCCTTACACAGGGCAACGCAGGCAAGCACCTGCTCGTGTGAACTGGCCATGACGACAGCATCAGGTGGATGATGCAGTTTGCTGTTGTCATAGCCATAGGCCCAGCAGTCGGCTGCATCTAGATAGACATTATCTTGACCAAAGATGGTCAGTAGGGCTTTGGCTACTGCAGGCTGTATAGGCACGGGTTACTCGGTTGGATGAATCATTAATATAATGATTTTAACAAGGCTGACGCTTGAAGATAGTGTTAATCAATGAATTCTTTGGGTCGGGGCAGGTGCGTGTACTACAGGCATAGGTTTGACTTGGCATATGTTAGTCAGCGCTAAAGGCATCATAGAACCACTCTAATGTGTTGTCGTCATTTAGGGTAATAACATCAAAACGTGTAGCAGGTAGCTGTGTTTCTTGTTGCAGGTAATGATTCGCAGTAAATATTAGTTTGCGCCTTTTATGGGCATCGATACTTTCTAAGGCAGAGCCATAGCGCTGGTTATTACGTAGACGTACCTCGACAAAAACCACTGTGTCATCATCCAGCATGATGAGGTCTAGCTCACCGTGACGGCAATGATAATTACGTGTCACCAGTGTTAAGCCTTGTTGCTGCAGATAGCAGCAGGCTAAGTCTTCTGCTTTTTTACCGCGTAGTCGACTCATGCGCGGGTTGCAGAGTGATGGAATCGTCTACTAATACCATCGCTTCAATTTCAGCTAGGGATGGGGTTTTGTTTAATGGTCGTGCCCGACCTTTACGAAATTTTGCAAAGCTTAGTTGGCTCTTTAAATAACCATCTTGTATTAAACGCAATTCACCAGTAACTCCATTGTAGGTGTGTTCGCCTGAATTCATGAGTCGGCCTAATTCATTTGGGATGCGATAGGCGTCAATGCCTAAGGCAGTTAGACGGGGTGCGTAGTTATAACTATCAGTCGCTGTAATCATTAGTACATCACGGAGTAAATCGGTGCTGGCATCTGTTTGTAAAATCCATGGCATATCACAATAAATCGTACTGTCGATATCACGATCACGTGCAATGTTTTGAATGCCAGAAAAGATTCGAGAGGTACTGTATACCGCTAGATCGGTAGCATAGTAAAAATCAATTTGAGGGCGCAGTAGGCGTGCAGTTGCAGGTTCAGAAAGTAAAAAAACCATATCGACATCTTGCCGACGTCTAGGCTCAAACGTTGGGCGGATGCCTAATGCTTTCCGTAGCTCACGATTTCGCTGTTCACTCTGGCTGATGTGCAGTGCCTGCTTTAAAGATTCGGAATGGTCTTTTTCAGCACTCTGATAGATTTGGGTGGTTAAGACCGTGCCAGCTAGACGTTCGAATTCTAGTTTAAAGCTCTCAGCAAGTTCACTGCCCCATGCAGTATCTGGGGTAATGATGATGGCGCGTCTATGTTTGTCTGAGATGGCTCGTTGTGCAACTTGTTGTGCTTGGTCTGTTTCATTGAGTGCAAATTGGAACAAGTTCTTAGGCAGTGAGTGATTAGATTTGAATTGGCTCAAGGCCAATAGAGGGACCTTAAGTTTAGATTGTCGTGCAAACAACTTGAGGGTGCCCGGGGTATAGGCACCGATCACAAAGTCTGCACCTTCACTGACTGCTTCACGATACTTGTTTAAGGCGGTGAGGCTACGACTTTCACTGTCATAGCTTCGTAGTTCTGGTCGGTAGTCTGTCTCTGTGCTTAATTCTGCCGCAGCCTCTATGCCAGCCAATATCGCTAGACCTTCTTTTGCATAATCTCCAGTCAAGGGTAGGACGATGGCAATATGTTGAGGTGCAGGGATATGTCGACGCATCTGTTGCAAGATCTGATTGAGTAAATTCTTGCTAATAGGGTGTTGTCGATAACGTACTCGCCAGTCTGATATTGCACGTCTGAAATCAGTTTGTGCGCTGTAGCTCACACGCCAGGTTTGTGCCAGTGCAGCCCAGCCAGAGAGAGGTTGAATAGCGGCTGCTTGCCAGCTATCGAGTTGTTCTGAATCAACAGTTTTGAGCAACTGCCACAGTTGTTGTTCATTGTTAGTCTTGGCCGATGAGGTCAGCCATTTGCTGAGTTGTGCGCGGGCCTTAATCTGCTCTAGTGGCTTATTAAGTGCACTGTAGGCAGCTACTAATAGCTCTGCGTGACGCAGTTGGGCAGCTTTTAGGTTGTTCTTGCTGTCTTGCTCTGCCAACGCCTGAATGATTCCAATATAATCTTCGGCATACAGCGCAAGCTCTGCTTCAGCGATACGTTTGCGTGTTATGGCGAGTGGCTTTAGTTGATCTTCAGTAATGGCAGCAAGGTCGTCTGTTGCCTGTGCATAGCCTCTGGCTAACAGCATCAGTTCAGTAGCACGTAACCAATAGTGTGCTGCCTGGTCAGAGGTTTTGGCATTGCGGCGGTAGAGTTCAGCGGCACGCGCATAAAGGCCTCTGGCAGCGAGACTTTCTGCCTCTGGGAGCAGTGTGCTTTCGGTTGCTTCTGGTCTGCTCAGCTCACCCGGAAGAGGGCCACAGCTGGTTAATAGCAGCATAGGTAAGAGCATTAGCAATAATATAAGACGGCAATGGCGCTGTTTCATAGCTGGATTTCAGGTATAAACCTTAGGTAATCAAAAACAGGTGAAAATGTGTCTACACTCTATATTGTTGCAACCCCGATTGGAAATCTTCAAGACGTTAGTTTGCGTGCGCTGGAGGTTCTTAAATCGGTAGATTTAGTGGCTGCTGAAGATACGCGAGTGGCGCAAAAGTTACTGACTGCCCATGGTATCTCGAGCAGGATGATCTCCTATCATCAGCATAATGCCGACGAGAAGGATCCTCAGCTACTTGAATTGCTGCAGCAGGGCCAAAGCATTGCCTATGTCTCAGATGCCGGCACCCCTTTATTAAGTGATCCAGGTCACTCATTGGTGCGGATCTGTTATCAACACGATATTCCAGTGACCGCCATTCCAGGTGCGAGTGCCGCTATGGCGGCCTTCTCAATTAATCCGTTTAATGCCAGTCGATTCTCTTTCGAGGGATTTTTACCACCAAAGAGTGCCGCCCGTTGTGAACGTCTACGGCAGTTGCAAGGGGAAACTCGTGCGATCATTCTGTACGAATCGAAACATCGCTTGCTGGAGTTGGTGTCAGACATGATTACGGTCTTGGGAGAGGAGCGTGAGATTATGCTGGCGCGTGAGTTGAGCAAGCTACACGAGCAGGTGTTTTACGCCAGTCTGGCTGAATTAGAGGTTGCCTTGAATGATGACAGAATAACGCTGAAAGGCGAATTTGTCCTCATTTTAAAGGGAGATGACGGTAGTTGTCATCAAGATGAGCGACAACGGCAGGCTGATATTTTGTTTCAGCAGCTTAAAACATGCATAAGTCAGCGAGATGCGGTGGATTTAGCGCAGACATTATTTAAACTGCCACGAAACACCTTGAAAATGATGGCGGCTAAGCACTATCAGGTCTCTTGAGTTTGGCTAAATCGTTCTGAACTGTAGGCTATGAGTGTGCTAGAGTCGCCTGCGAGAGTTGGTCGAGACAGTCGCTAGCGTGTTTCACGTTAGAGGAAAGTCCGGGCTCCACAGGGCAGAGTGCCAGGTAACACCTGGGAAGCGTGAGCTTATGGAAAGTGCAACAGAAAGTATACCGCCCGCTTGCGGGTAAGGGTGAAAGGGTGCGGTAAGAGCGCACCGCGCGGTTGGTAACAAACGTGGCAAGGTAAACCCCGCTTGGAGCAAGACCAAATAGGAGAGCAGGCGAAAGCAACATGTGGCCCACATGGCTCTCGGGTAGGTCGCTAAAGGCGTATGGTGACATACGCCGTAGATGAATGGCTGTCCACGACAAAACCCGGCTTACTGACTAACTCTCACTTATTAATTCGGTGATTTATGGCCGCTCTGCTCGGTCAAATAACCTAGTTCTCATCCTAAAATCCATCCAAGTTAAAGTAAACTATCAACAAGTCAATTCAAGCAGCTAATATAGCAAGTTTTCTTTGATTTTCCCACTCGGAAAAGTCACGTAAGTAACTGTCTTACAAGGTAAAATCTTAAATTCATCCGTTGATTTCTCTTGCTTTTTGGCAAGCGCATTCCTATAGTGTGGAATTGTGGAAGAAAGTGGTAGTTTGTGGAAAATTGGGTCGGCATAGTGTCTTTTTTGACCCCTTACTCTTAGAGCGCAACGGACGAGATGTTTCGAGGTATTACAGCAACAACGCTAGATGTAAAAGGGCGTATTACTATTCCGACTAAGTATCGGGATGAAATTGCTGTCGCCTGTGAAGGGCACCTGGTCGTGACTGCTGATATTGATCGCTGCCTGCTGATCTATCCCTTCCCAGAATGGGAACGCATCGAATCCGAGCTTCTCAGTCTACCGAATGTTAAGCGTCAAGTACGACGTTGGCATCGCCTCTACTTAGGTTATGCCAAACCCTGTGATATCGATAGCCAATCACGCCTATTACTTCCTCCAGAACTGCGCGACTTCGCTGGTCTCGATAAGAATATTTTCTTGGTCGGCCAAGGTAATAAGTTTGAGCTGTGGGATGAGCAGTCTTGGCAGCGTAATTGTGAGAGCTGGTTGGATGAAGAAACAAATTCTGATGAAGGTGATTCATTACTTGATAGCCTAAAAATCTAGCGCATGTCGGACACAAAAGCCCATGTACCCGTGCTATTGGCCGAGACGCTGGCAGCGCTGAATATCAATGCTGATGGCTGTTACATCGATGGTACTTTTGGCCGTGGTGGTCATAGTGCTTGCTTACTTGATGCCTTGTCACCACAAGGACAGCTGATCGTTTTTGATAAAGACACGGCTGCGATTGAAGAGGCTAAACAAAATTTTGCTGGTGATCAGCGGTTGCAGTTGCGGCATGACTCGTTCGCCAATATGGCACGACTAGGGACAGAGCAAGACCTGTTCGGCAAGATCGATGGTGTGATGCTGGATTTAGGTGTTTCTTCGCCTCAGTTAGATGAGGCAGAGCGAGGCTTTAGTTTTAGTCGTAACGGGCCACTGGATATGCGCATGAATACTGCTGGTGGTGAAACTGCAGCAGAGTGGTTAGCGTATGTTGAGAAGGCTGAGTTAGTTCGCGTCTTACGAGATTTTGGAGAGGAAAAGCTGGCTAAAATGATTGCCGCTAAGATTATTCAATATCGTACCGATAACGTGCTGGAGACCACTCGGCAGCTGGCTGAAATAGTGCGTGGCTGTTATTCACCACAATATAAAGGGGTGCATCCCGCAACTCGTACATTCCAAGCTATTCGTATTCATATCAACCAAGAGCTAGATGATTTAGTGCAGGGTTTAGATGATGCCTTTGAATTGCTTGCAGTCGGTGGACGCCTCGCAGTCATAAGTTTCCATTCATTAGAAGACCGTATCGTTAAACGATTTATTCGTGATACCCGAGTCAGTCACACGCCAAAACATTTACCTGTAATAGAGCAAACCACACCTTATTTAAAAGCAGTGGGTAAGTTGGTTCGGCCGAGTGATGCTGAATGTGAAGAGAATCCGAGAGCCCGTAGTGGGCGCTTGCGCATCGCTGAAAAGGTGATGCCGTGAAGGCGCTGCTTTGGCTTATGGTTTATGTTTTGGTCGTTACCAGTGCCTCTGCTGTTGCCTATAGCAAACATTTACAACGACGCAATTTCTTTGAGTTGCAGCAGTTGCAAGAGCGAGGTGCTGCCTTAGAAACAGAATGGGAGCGATTGCTATTAGAGGAGAGCACTTGGGCAGATCAGAGCCGGATTGAAAAAGTAGCACGTGAGCGACTTGGCATGCATATCATCGCACGTGATGATATGCGCGTTATGGAGTTGCCTTAAGTCATGGCTAAATTAGAGCAGTTTAATACACGTAGAGTTTTTGCTTTAACCATGATTGCTTTGGCCTTCATAGGACTGTTCGTTAGGGCCTGCTATCTACAGTTAATAGAAGCTGATTTCTTGCATGCTAAGGGTAATAACCTATATGTGCGCAGTATGAATATTTCTGCACATCGCGGTGCAATCTATGATCGCAATGGCCAACCACTAGCGATCAGTACGCCGGTATATAGAGTGATTGCTGACCCTCAAATCAGCTCGCAATACCCTGAGAGCATTCAGCTTGTTGCTCAAACTCTGGGTATCTCAGAATCTAAACTCAAGCAAAAGATTAAGCAGCGAAAACAAAAACGTTACCTCTCAATTCAACGTCATGTGTTGCCAGAAACTGCGCAGCAACTAAAAGGTATGCGTAATACAGGGTTCAGGGTTGAGCGTGAGTATCGACGTTATTACCCGGGTGGTGAAATGGCCGCACATCTTATTGGGTTAACCAATAGTGATGATGCTGGCGTCGAAGGCTTGGAGAAAGTCTATGAGTCTTGGCTGGGTGGTGCCGCAGGTAAGAAGAAAGTAGCTAAGGATAAGCGTGGACGTGTGGTGGCTGATATCGGACAGATGCTACCGCCTAAATTGGGCAAAGATCTTAGCCTGTCGTTAGATAAGCGTATTCAATACGTTGTTTACCGTGAATTAAAAAAAGCGGTGTTAAAGCATCAAGCGAAGACCGGCTCGGTTGTAGTTTTAGATCCAGCTAACGGTGAGATCTTAGCGATTGCGAATTACCCTGGCCTTAATCCCAATAACCGAAACAATGTAGGCGCTAGCTCGATCGATCAATTGATCCGCAATCGTGCCATTGCAGATGTGTTTGAGCCCGGCTCCACTGCCAAGCCTTTTGTTATGGCGGCGGCCTTCGAGGGTGGTCACTATAAAGTGGCGAGTACGATCGATACAAATCCGGGGGTCTTAAAAGTAGGTAGTACGACGGTACGTGATAAGAATAATCTCGGCATCATTGATATGACTACAATCCTGTCTAAATCAAGTAATGTCGGTTCCGTTAAAGTGGCTCTAAATACACCCGAAGAAGACCTTTGGCGAATTTACTCGAATGTGGGTTTTGGCCAGACTTCTGGCTCAGGTCTGCTAGGTGAGCAGTCTGGCGTACTAAAAAATTATATTGATTGGAATAAAGGACAGCGCATTACGTTGGCCTTTGGTTATGGTATGTCGGTGACGACCTTACAGTTGGCGCGTGCTTACGGGGTGCTAGCGAATGATGGTGTGCTGGCTGAGGTTAGCTTTGTGCATGGCGATAGCCAAGCTGGTGGCAGGCGCATCTTGAGCGCTAAGACAACACAACAAATTCGTCAGATGCTGCGCAAGGTAGTGTCGGTTGAAGGCACTGCGCAACAGGCAAGACTGCAGGTCTATACAGCAGCTGGTAAGACCGGGACCTCGCGTAAATTGAGTAATGGTGAATACGCCAAGGATCAACATATCGCTTTATTTGCCGGTATGGCACCAGCGACTCAGCCTGAAGTGGTTATTGTGGTAATGATTGACCAGCCGACTCAGGGTGGTTACTACGGTGGTGTTGTCGCAGGGCCAGTATTTGCACGGGTGGCTGAAACAGTCTTACGACTGCGTAATGTGCGACCGGATCGAATATTGGATGCAGGCTCTTCTCTGTTATTGTCGGGGGCTAAGCGATGATGGCAACGACTCATCACAACCGACAGCGTCTATCTGATTTGTTAACAGGTTTTGCATCCATTGCACCAGCTGATGACGTTGAAATTTATGGCGTCAGTCAGTTCAGTGGTGACACGCAACAGGGCGATGTATTTCTTGCCACGGCTAATGGCACAACACATGGCTTGAGTTATCAACAAGATGCAGTTGCACGGGGTGCCGCCGCTATTGTTTGGGAAACGGCAGCAACGATTGATGCTGAACATCTAGATTGCGCAGTCCCTAGTGTAGAAGTGCCTGCATTAAGTAAGCATGTGTTTGAGTTGATTCAGCGTTTCTATGGTCCTGTATCTCAAGACTTATGTATCAATGCTGTTACCGGTACCGATGGCAAAAGTTCAGTTACCCATCTTTTGGCACAGGCCTTAGATAGTCTGGGGCAGCACTGTGGTCTTATTGGCACCTTAGGCTATGGCCGTCTTTCTCAGTTGAATGCTGCAACGCATACGACACCACCACCGGCACGGTTGGCGCGTGAGTTTTCCCAGTTAGCAGAGCAGGGTTGTCAGCAGGTTGCTATCGAAACCTCATCACATGCCTTGGCGCAAGGGCGTCTACATGAGCTGAAAATTAACACTGCAATCTTGACCAATATCAGTCATGACCATCTGGATTATCACCAGACACAAGAAGAATATATTGCGGCTAAGGCCAAACTATTTTTTGATGCCAAGGCAGAGCATGTCGTACTCAATATTGATGATGCGGTAGCAGAAGCCTGGGCTCAATCATGGGAGCAGGCCGCAACGTTAATAAGGTATTCAATGACGCGAATGGATGCTGATGTCTATGCCAGCTCCATTCGTTATAGCGCTGATGGTGTTGATCTGAACCTTCATCTTGGTGCTGATCGTCTTGCCATACATAGCAAACTACTTGGCCCATTTAACGTCAGTAACCTACTTGCTGTGGCTGCCACCTTGTTTGTTCAAGGCTTTAGCGGCGACCAGATTAAATCATCATTAGAGCAGTTGTTGCCTGTGCCTGGACGTATGCAGGTTGTGCGGTCTACGGCTAGGCATGTTGTTGTTGATTTTGCACACACAGCAAATGCATTACAGGCAGCGATAGCTGCTGTTCGTGTGCATTATTCAGGTCGTCTGATCTGTGTCTTTGGCTGTGGTGGTGAGCGTGATCAAGCAAAGCGCCAGATGATGGGTGAGGTGGCCGCAAGACATGCCGATGAGATTATTATCACGAACGATAATCCACGAACTGAAGCCCCTAACGCAATAGCCGCTGAGATATTAAATGGTGCGCAAAAAACTGCGACAAAGGAACAAAAAATCACAGTAATTTTAGACCGACAGAAAGCGATTGCTGAGGCGATTAACCGTAGTACGGCTGCTGATGTGATCTTGCTGGCCGGTAAGGGGCATGAGGCCGAGCAGCAGATAGGTGATCAGAAATATCCTTTCAATGATGTCTTGGTTGCGGCTGAGCTTCTAAACGGGAGGGCGGATGTCTGATTGGTTGCACTTGAGTGAGATTGCTGGCCTAGCTGATGCTCAATGGCATGGGCAAGACGTCGCCATTACGGGCATTAGTACCGATAGTCGTCGTGTTCAGCCAGGTGATTTATTTGTTGCGCTGAAAGGTGAACGTTTTGATGCGCATGACTTTATAAGTCCTGAATTAGAACAACAAGCGCAAGCATTGATGGTGCACCAAGCAACAGTGAGTAGCCTGCCTATCGTGCAGGTTGACGATACCTTGCGTGGCCTCTCACGTTGGGCGTCTGCTTGGCGTCAACAGTTGGCCTTAAAGATGCTCAGTATTACGGGTAGCAACGGTAAGACGACGGTTAAGCAAATGTGTTCTAGCATCCTCGCCCAGATGGGTTCGGTCTGTGCAACAGAAGGTAATCTAAATAATCATATTGGTGTGCCCTTGAGTCTATTAAAGCTACGCCATGAGCATGATTATGCAGTGATTGAGCTGGGTGCAAATCATCAATATGAGATTGCACGACTGAGTGAACTGGCCCTAGCCGATGTGAGTGTGATTACTAATGCAGGGCCAGCACATCTTGAAGGCTTTGGTTCACTCGATGGTGTGGCACAGGCTAAGGGTGAGATTATTGATGGTTTAAGCGCAGAGGGCAGCGTGGTCCTGAATGCAGATGACGCTTATTTTGAACAGTGGTGTGAACGTGCCGGTAAGCGCAAAGTGATTAGTTTTGGCTGCTCAGAAAAGGCAGATTATTCAGCACAATGGTTGTTTGATAATTGTTTGCAATTAAAGACAGCTGAATATGAATTGAATATTCAGCTCGCGCTGCAAGGTCAACACAATGCCTATAATGCTGCAGCTGCGGCCGCAGCCTGTGCTGCACTGGGGGCTACTGCTGATGCCATTCATGATGGACTGTCATCGATGCAAGCTATTACAGGGCGTTTGCAAATGCGTATTGGTCGTCATGGTGAGACTATCTTTGATGACAGCTACAACGCTAATCCAGCCAGTGTGAAGGCGGCTATTGAAGTACTTGCTGCTGCTACAGGGAGCACCTATCTGGTTTTAGGTGACATGGGTGAGTTGGGTAGTTCTGCTGGCCAACTACATCAGGTAATAGGTCAGTTTGCTAAGTCAAAAAATATTCAGAAGGTATATGCCTTGGGTGATCTCAGTCAGCAGACGATAGTGGGCTTTGGTCCAGGTGCACAGCATTTTTCTTCCCATGCAGATCTACTCGCCGCCTTGTTGCAGGACTTAAGTGCCGAACAAGATTCCTCTGTGCATATTCTTGTGAAAGGTTCTCGTTCTATGTCTATGGAGCAGATTGTTATGGGGCTGGTTGCTACTGATGAGCAGCCACTAAGTGATACTCAGGAGCGTCGATGTTAGTTCAACTCTTTGAATATCTGCAGCAGTATTACACCGGCTTTAATGTCTTTGGTTATCTCACCCTGCGTGGAATATTGGCGGTGTTGACTGCCTTGATTCTGTGTCTGGTCACAGGCCCTTTCATGATCTGCCGCTTTAATAAATATCGAATGGGTCAATCTATTCGTGATGATGGCCCACAAAGTCATTTGGTTAAAGAGGGCACACCGACTATGGGTGGCTTGTTTATTCTCTTCAGTGTCCTGCTGACTACGTTGTTATGGAGTGATTTGAGTAATCGCTATGTCTGGATAGTCTGCTCCTGCACCTTGGGTTTTGGTGTGATTGGTGCGATCGATGACATTAAGAAATTAATCCACAGTAATAGCGCAGGTCTTTCTGCACGTTATAAGTATGCATTGCAGTCCTTAGTTGCCTTATTGATTAGTTGGTCCATTTTCCATAATGCTGAACTAGCTGCAGAGACTAATTTTTATCTGCCACTCTTTAAAAACATCGTTATTGATTTGGGGCCATGGCTCATCCTGCTCAGCTATTTTGTGATTGTAGGCTCAAGTAATGCGGTGAATCTAACAGATGGCTTGGATGGTCTGGCCATTATGCCAACCACCTTAGTAGCCGGTGCCCTAGGTATCTTTGCTTACCTCAGTGGCCATGCTGATTTTGCACAGTATCTGGTGATTCCTCATATCCCTTTGGCTGCCGAATTAGTTATTTTCTGCGCTGCATTAGTTGGTGCTGGACTTGGTTTCTTGTGGTTTAACACCTATCCGGCACAGGTCTTTATGGGAGATGTCGGGGCGCTGGCCTTGGGGGCTGCTTTAGGTGTGGTTGCAGTACTGGTGCGACAAGAAATCGTGCTTTTTATTATGGGTGGTGTGTTCGTTGTAGAGACCGTCTCAGTGATGATGCAGGTGGCTTCTTTCAAGCTCACCGGTAAACGTATCTTCCGTATGGCACCACTACATCATCACTTTGAATTAAATGGTTGGCCTGAGCCCAGAGTGATTGTTCGCTTCTGGATTATCACAGTGATCTTAGTATTGATCGGACTAGCCACCTTAAAGATTCGTTGATTAAAGAGGATGAAAACGCAGGCACTCATGCAATTGGATAATCGACAATTTGTCATCGTTGGTAGCGGTATCTCTGGATACTCGGCCCTGCGCTATTTATTAGCGCAAGGGTATGCCGTGCGAGTGATGGATACACGTGAGATTGCACCTAATGCAGGTGAGATTAAAACCTTATTGCCAGCGACAGCGATCCATTTTGGTGGTTTGCAACAAGAGTGGTTAGAGCAAAGTGATGTGATTGTGTTGAGTCCTGGGCTATCCCCGCAGGAACCGGCGATAGCAGAGGCAGTCGCAAAGGGTGTGACGCTGATCGGTGACATCGAGTTGTTCGCCCAAGTCTGTACTAAACCCTATATAGCGATTACAGGCTCTAATGGTAAATCGACAGTCACCACGCTAGTCACTGAGCTGCTACGTAGTCAAGGGATTAAGGCCTATATGGGTGGCAATATTGGCACCCCTGCACTTGATTTATTGCAGCAGAAAGATGCTGAGCTTTATGTGTTGGAGCTATCTAGCTTCCAATTAGAAACCTGTCCATCACTAGCACCCGTTGCTGCTACGGTACTGAATATCAGTGACGACCATATGGACAGGCATAGTTCACTTGCACGGTATAGTGAAGTGAAAGATCGGATTTATCATAAGGCGGCGTATGGCGTCTATGCAGAAGACTATCCATTGCAACCACAAGTGCATCAGAAGGGAATTGTACATTTTGGTGTTATGCAACAAGAGGGAACTGAGTTTTCTGTTGAGCTGCACGATCAGCAGCGCTGTCTTGTGCAAATGGGTGAGAGCTTAATTGCTGCAGATGAGCTGACCCTGCCAGGGGCTATGGGTGAACTGAATGTGTTGGCGGCCTTGGCCTTAGTTCAGCCTTATATAAAAGACAAGATGGCCATGCTGGCGGTTTTGCGCAGTTTTGAAGGCCTGCCTCATCGCTGTCAATCAGTCGCTAAACATGCGGATGTGCTTTGGGTGAATGATAGTAAGGGCACTAACCCAGGTGCAACGATGGCAGCGATTAAAAGTTTCGACCGCGGCATGGTTTTAATCCTTGGCGGTGTACACAAGGGTGGCGCGATAGATGAGTTGGTCGAGTTGATTCGTCATCGTGTTCACAGTGTTGTTTTGTTTGGTCGTGATGCGGCAGTCTTTGCTCAGGCGTTGAAAGATCATGCCTGTTACCCAGCCTCTGATTTGGCGACAGCGGTGACCTTAAGTGACAAGCACTCTCGCGCCGGAGATGTGGTCTTGTTTTCTCCTGCCTGTGCCAGTTTTGATATGTTTGATAACTATCAGCAACGTGGTGACAGCTTTGTGCAATTAGTGCGTAAGCAGATTATGAGAGGGCAACATGCTGTTTAAACAAAAGCCGTTGCCATGGGCAGAGCAGTTGTCGGAATATATCGATCTGCGCTTGCTATATGTATTGCTTATCCTGATGGCAGTCGGCATCACTATGACGACTTCAACTACGGTTGAGATGGCATATAAGAATGGCTTGCCTGCATTCACGCAGGTCAAGCGTCAGTTGATATTCATGGCGCTGGGTCTGATTGTTATGTTCACAGTATCTCGTATATCGCTGCGTGTATGGCAACGTTTGGGGCCGTTGGCATTAGTGATTGCGTTTGCCCTTTTGATTCTAGTATTGATTCCCGGTATCGGTCGTAGCGTTAATGGTAGTAGCCGTTGGTTGGCTATCGGCCCCTTCACTTTACAGGTTTCTGAGTTTGCTAAAGTGGCGCTCATTATTTATCTCGCTGGTTATATCGTGCGTCATCAGGAACGTTTGCGCATAGAGCTTTCTGCCTTCATTAATCCAATGTTAGTGCTATTAGCCTTTGTTGGCCTACTCATGCTGGAGCCAGACTTTGGCTCATCGGTTGTCTTTGTTGTGATTGCCTTTGCCATGTTGTTTTTAGGTGGGGCACGTTTCATCTACTGTCTGATTGCATTGATTCTGGGTGGGGCTGGTCTTGCCTTATTAGCCCTGAGTGAAAACTATCGTCTGGCCCGATTAACCGGTTTTATGGATCCATGGGCAGACCCTCAAAATACTGGCTTTCAATTAATCCAAGCCTTGATTGCGATCGGTAATGGCGGTGCATTTGGTGTCGGCCTTGGCGATAGCATGCAGAAGTTGTTTTACCTACCAGAGGCACATAATGATTTTGTCTTTGCTGTACTTGCAGAAGAGACTGGGCTGTTTGGTGTGACACTTTTACTGGCAACCTATGCCTTCATGATTTGGCGTTGTTTTGACTTGGCAGCACAAGCGGGTCGTTCAGGCCTGATGTTTGCACAAGCAGTTGGCTATGGTTGTTCGGTTTGGTTTGCCTTGCAGACTTTAATTAGTCTTGGTGTGAATATGGGCGTGTTGCCAACTAAAGGTCTTAGTTTGCCGTTGATCAGCGTCGGTGGCAGTAACTTCCTGGCAACCAGCATTGCCTTAGGTTTGATGATACGTGTCTATCTTGAAATCAATCAACAGGGTGCCCGTCGCAGGTCTTTGAGAAGTAGCGGGGTGCGGACATGAGACCCGTAATGATCATGGCTGGTGGTACTGGTGGACATGTATTCCCTGCATTGGCAGTGGCTAAAGAGTTGCGTCAACGAGGCGTGCCTATCGTTTGGGTTGGTACTGCAAATGGGATTGAAGCCGATGTCGTTCCAGCAGCAGGATTGCGTTTAATTCATATGCATATTCAAGGCTTACGTGGCAAAGGTAAGCTGCAGTTATTGAAGGCTCCTTTCTTATTGGCTAGAGCCATGGCAGAGGCATTTGTTATTGTTTTACGTGAGCGACCACAGGCCTTACTAGGCATGGGTGGCTTTGTTGCAGGGCCTTGTGCCTTGGCCGCTAGCCTAATGCGTATGCCGGTGGTGATTCATGAACAGAATGCGACTGTTGGTTTGACTAATCGCTTGCTGGCACCATTCGTTACGACTTTCTTTAGTGGCTTTGATCTGACCCAATCAAATGCAAAGGCTGTGCATTGTGGTAATCCGGTGCGCTCAGAAATGTTATCTCTGCCATCTCCAGATGAACGCTATGCAGGCAGAGCAGAGGCGCGACGAATTTTGATTATTGGTGGCAGTCTGGGTGCACGTGGCTTGAATCAGTTGTTGCCGGCTAGTTTGGCTGCCCTTGAGCAAGCGCGAACATTGGAGATCTGGCATCAAACAGGCAAGCAGCAAATCGATGAAGTAAGTCAGGCTTACAAAGAGAAAGGGATAGAAGCACGTGTGATGCCATTCATTGAAGATATGGCTGCTGCTTATGCCTGGGCTGACCTAGTAATTTGTCGCAGTGGAGCGATGACTCTGGCTGAAATAGCAAGTGTTGGTTTGCCTGCTGTATTAGTGCCTTATCCGCATGCAGTAGATGATCATCAAACCAGTAATGCCAATAGCTTTGTACGTGTCGGTGCGGCTTATCTGATGCAAGAGCGAGACACTACAGCAGAGCAGATGTCTGTACTGTTAAGCAAATTGATGTCTAAGCCTGAGCACTTGTTAGCGATGGCGAATGCAGCGTATAACCTGCGTCGAACGGATGCAGCCACTGTGCTTGCCGATAGTTGTCAGCAGGGTGGTAGTTCGCCTACAAGTGCAGGAGGTCTGCACTAATGGAAAGCTTGAGCAGCCTGATGCCTAAACGTGGTGTTAAAAATATATTCTTCATTGGTATTGCTGGTGTTGGTATGAGTGGTATTGCTGAGGTCTTACTCAGTCTCGACTATCAAGTCTTTGGCTCTGACCAAGTAGAAAATGCAGCCACTCGTCGTCTGCTTGATTTGGGCGCAACGATTTATCAAGGACATGTTGCTGAGCAGGTTGAAAGCATGGATGTAATCGTTGTGTCATCTGCGATTCAGCCTGATAACGTCGAACTTATACAAGCGCATGAAAAACGTATTCCAGTTATTCCTAGGGCAGAGATGTTGGCCGAGGTGATGCGTTTCCGCCAGGGTATTGCGATTGCGGGTACACATGGTAAAACTACAACGACTAGCCTAGTCGCTGCAGTCTTGGGTGAGGCAGGTTTAGATCCGACCTTTATTGTTGGTGGCAAGGTTAATAGCACGGGTAGTCATTCACGCTTGGGTGCTGGTGATGTAATGATTGCCGAAGCTGATGAGAGCGATGCTTCGTTTTTGCATCTACAACCAGTGGTTGCTGTCGTTACTAACATCGATGCCGACCACCTGTCTGCTTATGAGAATGACTTCTCAAAACTACGTGCGGCCTTTGTTGAGTTTCTGCATAACTTACCATTCTATGGTTTGGCTGTGCTCTGCATTGATGATCCAGANGTGCGCTCAATATTGCCTGATTTAGGGCGTCCTTTTATTAGCTATGGTTTTTCTGAGGATGCCGATGTGCGTGCACATAATCTTGTGCATGAGCAAGGTGAAGTATCATTTTCAGTGACGGTTGNAGCTGCGACAGAAGAGCTGAAATTTCGTCTTAATTTGCCTGGTGAACATAATGTGCAAAATGCCTTGGCAGCGATNGCTATCGGTTTGGAATGCAATCTGGATACCGCATCTATTGCGCAGGCACTGAGTTCTTTTGCTGGTATCGGTAGACGCATGCAATGCCTGGGCCATGTGCCTTATGCATATAGTGATGTGTGTTTTTATGATGACTACGCACACCATCCTAGGGAATTGATTGCGAGCTTAAATGCGACGCGTGCAGCATGGCCAGAAAAACGCCTTGTTGCTGTATTCCAACCACATCGTTATAGCCGAACGCGTGATCTATTTGATGACTTTGTTGACGCCTTGGCATTGGTTGATGTGTTACTCCTGATGCCAGTCTATGCCGCAGGTGAAGAGCCATTGCATGATGCAGACAGTGCTGCTTTGGCGCGTGCACTGCGTAATAAAGGCTTGGTTGAACCTATCGTGCTAACGGCTGAGCAATCACTCTTTGCTGCACTTGAAAATATCATGCTAGCGGATGATTTAGTCCTGACCATGGGCGCAGGCAGCATAGGCCGTTTAGCACAGGCAGCCTTTGATCAATTTACTCAGGGAGTGAGCCATCATGGTCGCTGAGTTACAGGCATTAGATGTGCGCGGCAAACTGGCCTTTGATGAGCCGATGATGGCATATAACACCTGGGGTGTTGGTGGCAGAGCGCAGTGTGTATTTCAGCCAGCTGATATGGCTGATCTGCAATCCTTCTTTAAACAATATGATGGTTCACTTCCGTTTTTCTGGATGGGCTTGGGTTCAAACGTGTTAATTCCTGATGAGGGTCTATCAGGGGTGGTTGTGGTTTCACATCCTGGTCTGCAAAAAATCAGTTATGAAGAGGGTTATAGCGTTTATGTCGAGGCGGGTGTCGCTTGTTCCAAGCTGGCACGTAATTCTGTGAAACATGGGCTGCAGGGCGTTGAATTCATGGCTGGTATCCCAGGGACAGTCGGTGGTGCTTTAGCGATGAATGCTGGTGCTTTCGGTGGCTGTACTTGGGAGCATGTTCAATCGCTAGAAGTGATTACTCGTGCCGGTGAGGTGCAACAGCGCCCGGCAGATGAATTTAAGGTTTCCTATCGATCAGTAGAGACGGCTGCGGATGAATGGTTTGTTGCTGCTCACTTTCAATTGTCGCCAGCTAAAGAAGATGAAGAATCAGTTTCAATCCGTGAGCTATTGGCTAAACGTAATGATAGCCAGCCGATTGGAGAGAAGAATTGTGGCTCTGTATTTAAAAATCCTCCCGGCCTATTTGCAGCGAAGATGATTGAAGAGTGTGGCCTTAAAGGGCTGAAGATTGGGGGTGCAGAGATCTCTCCTAAGCACGCCAATTTTATTACTAACACCGGTAATGCAAGTGCTACAGATATTACACAATTGATGTCGATGGTAATGAGTACAGTGAAAAAACAATATGGCATTGAGCTAGAGCCTGAAGTGCGTCTGCTCGGTGGGATGGAATGGTGATGACAGATATAGAGCAAAATGATTTTGGCAAGGTTGCCGTGTTAATGGGTGGGCGTTCTGGTGAGCGTGAGATATCCCTACGCAGCGGAAATGCAGTGCTGGCTGCTTTAATTAATGCAGGTGTTGATGCCCATGGTATCGATGTCGATGAGCATATTTTTAATCGCTTGCAAGATGAGAAGTTCAAGCATGCCTTTATTGCTTTGCATGGTCGTGGTGGTGAAGATGGCTGTATTCAAGGCGGTTTGGAGATGATTGGGCTTCCCTATACCGGTAGTGGTGTCATGGCATCCAGTATTTGTATGGATAAGATCATGACAAAAAAGATTTGGTTGACGATGGGTATTCCAACTCCACGTTTTTCTGAGATACATGACAGCACTAAGTTTAAAGACGTGGCAAACCATCTCGGGGTGCCGTTTATTGTGAAACCTTCATGTGAAGGTTCTAGCCTCGGTATTGCGAAGATTACTAGTGAGGCTGAATTTGTCGCCGCCTGTCTAAAAGCACATGCCTTTAGTGGTGAGCTGATGGCTGAGGAATGGGTGGAAGGCAGTGAGTACACCGTCTCTGTCTTGGATGATGAGGCCTTGCCGGTTATTCAGTTACAAACGCCACATGACTTCTATGATTTTGAAGCTAAATATAAATCGAATGACACACAATATTTGCTGCCCTGTGGTCTAGAAGAGATGGCAGAGGTTCAACTGCAAGTGCAGGCACTACAGGCATTTCGTGCGACCAATGCAACATCCTGGGGACGAGTAGATATGATGTTAGACGATCAGGGTAAGTCTTGGTTTTTAGAAGTGAACACGGTGCCTGGTATGACTGATCATAGTTTAGTTCCTATGGCTGCAAAGCATATAGGCGTTGATTTTCAGCAATTGGTATTACGTATTTTAGCAGCGAGTAGGACCTGTTATGAAGTTGCGTAGAAATACACAAACTCGTTCACGTAAAACTCAAAACGTCGCCCAAGTGACGCATGTTGAGATGCGTGAATTGTTCAAGCTGTTTGCAGTGGCTAGCTTGGTTATTGCAGCTTTATATCTTGTCAGTTTGCTTGAGCGTGTTTCTATTCGATCGATTGTTGTGAATAGCGCTCTGCAGTATGTAGATCGTGATGGTCTGCGTGAAGTGGTTGCTGATTATTCACATGAAGGATTCTTTACGATTAATTTAGCTGCATTTGAAAAAGATTTAGAAGATTTGCCTTGGATATTTAGCGCCACTATTAAGCGTCGCTGGCCTAGTGAGCTATCGATTGTAATAGAAGAGCAAAAGCCTGTGTTTCGCTGGCAGGAGAACGCTTTGCTGAATCAGCGTTATCAGGTGTTTGAAGTCAGTGAGGCCTCTCAGTTTGAACAGTTAGTGGCACTCTCAGGCAGTCCTGAGCGTAGTGTGCACTTAGCTAGCTTTTATCGTGATTACGCAGACTCTTTTGCACAGTTAGATTTAGCAATACATGCAGTGCATGAAGATGGTCGCTATGACAAACGAGTAAAGCTTGAAAATGGCATCGTGTTGAAATTAAGTCGGCGCGACTATCTTAAGCAGATGCAAATAGCACGTTCGGCATTGAGTTTCTTTCCTTTAAAGGAGAGAGCCATGATTGCCGAAATGGATCTACGTCATAGCAATGGATTTGCTGTGCAATGGAAACAAAAAGACTCATAAACCGGACTATGCGATATGGGAAAACGAAGTGAACAAGGCATGATTGTTGGTCTTGATATTGGCACCTCGAAAGTGGTGGCGATTGTTGGTGAGATTACTGAAGAAGGCGAAATCGAAATTATCGGTATCGGCTCCCATCAGTCACGCGGCCTAAAAAAAGGCGTGGTTGTGAATATTGAAAGCACAGTGCAATCAATACAGAGAGCAGTAGAAGAGGCTGAATTGATGGCTGGTTGTCAGATTCATTCTGTCTATGCCGGTATTGCGGGTAGCCATATTAGAAGCATGAATTCACATGGCATTGTTGCAATCAAAGATCGTGAGGTCGTACAAAGTGATGTTGATCGTGTGATTGATGCGGCCAGAGCCGTTGCTATTCCAGCAGATCAAAAAGTACTACATGTGATTCCACAGGAATTTGTTATTGATGAACAAGAAGGGATACGCGAACCCATTGGTATGTCTGGTGTTCGTTTAGAGGCCAAGGTTCATCTAATCACAGGTGCTGAATCATCTGCGCAGAATATTGTTAAGTGTATTCAGCGCTGTGGTTTACAAACCGATGACATTATTCTTGAGCAGCTGGCTTCGAGCTATGCCGTATTGACTGAAGATGAAAAAGATCTAGGTGTTTGCTTGGTTGATATTGGTGGTGGTACCACAGATATCGCCGTGTTTGCTGAAGGTGCAATTAAACATACAGCAGTCATTCCAATCGCAGGTGATCAAGTGACTAATGATATTGCAGTAGCGATGCGTACTCCTACGCAATATGCCGAGGAAATTAAGACCAAGTATGCCTGTGCACTGCGTCAACTAACCAATCCTGATGAGGTGATCGAGGTGCCTAGTGTTGGCGATCGTCCTCCGAGAAAGTTAGCACGACAAACTTTGGCTGAAGTAGTTGAGCCACGCTATGAAGAATTAATGTCACTAATCTTGGCAGAACTACGCCGCAGTGGTTATGAAAACCTAATTGCAGCAGGTGTCGTCTTAACGGGTGGTAGCGCAAAAATGGAAGGCGTCGTTGAATTGGCTGAGGAAGTATTTCATATGCCAGTGCGCTTAGGTGTGCCGCAATATGTCACAGGACTGATCGAGGTGGTGCGTAATCCGATACATGCCACTGGTGTCGGCTTGTTGTTATTTGGCGCGAGAAATGCGGCCTTAAAAGAACCAAATACATTTTCTGCGAGTGGTATTTCATCCAAATTCGCACGCATAAAAAATTGGCTACAAGGTAATTTTTAGAATTTTATATATTTCAATTTTTAGTAATAAAAACGAGGAGAAGGTAGATGTTTGAATTTGATGATTCATATGGACAGAGTGCTGTCATTAAGGTGATTGGTATTGGCGGCGGTGGCGGTAATGCTGTTGAGCACATGGTGCAAGCATCGATTGATGGCGTAAGTTTTATCTGTGCCAATACAGATGCACAAGCACTGCAACGATCAAGCGCAAAGATTACATTCCAATTAGGTACCGATATTACAAAGGGCCTAGGTGCGGGTGCTAATCCTGAGATTGGACGTCAGTCAGCATTAGAAGATAGAGACCGTATTCATGATGCGATTGCTGGTGCCGATATGCTCTTTATTACGGCAGGCATGGGTGGTGGTACCGGTACTGGTGCAGCACCGATTGTTGCAGAGGTTGCACGTGAACTTGGCATCCTAACAGTGGCCGTTGTGACCAAGCCCTTCCCATTTGAAGGCTCTAAGCGTCGTAAGATTGCCGAGCGTGGCATCGAAGAGCTATCGCAACATGTGGATTCTCTTATCACTATTCCAAACGAGAAATTACTCACCGTTCTGGATAAAGATATGACCATGCTAGATGGCTTTAAGGCTGCTAATGATATCTTATTACGTGCAGTGCAAGGTATTGCAGAAGTGATTACCTGCCCTGGTCTGATCAACGTCGATTTTGCTGATGTAAAAACGGTGATGTCAGAAATGGGTATGGCAATGATGGGGTCTGGAATGGCTACTGGCCCTGAGCGTGCGCGCGAAGCGGTTGAATCAGCAGTATCTAGCCCACTACTTGAAGACATTAATATCACGGGTGCACATGGCATCTTGGTTAATGTGACGGCGAGCAGCAAGCTTACTATGAGTGAAATCTCTGAAGTTGGTTCGCATGTTGAAGGTTTAGCTTCAGATGATGCAACTGTGGTGGTCGGTACCGTTATTGATGAAATGATGGAAGATAGACTACGCGTCACTGTAGTGGCTACGGGTATTGGCAGAGAAGTTGCACAACAGCTAGGTAAGCCAGAGATTAAGCTGGTTAATCAGCAATTAGCCGATACAGCACAAATGGGTAGCGATTACAGTAAGTTAGATCGCCCAACTGTTTTGCGTGCGGCTGAAGATAATAATACAGCGACTGCCGGAAGCTTAGATGAAGACTATCTAGATATTCCTGCTTTCTTACGTCGTCAGGCAGATTAGTAAGGGTCTAGTTTATTCAAGAATCTTACGTAGTTTTTTGCATTCTGATTTATAGCGGGAGCTATGTGGATTCATGCCAGATTTTGTCGGTTTTATAATNTTATCGGACATACGGTGATCCAATCGAACGCGTAGGCGATAAAGAGGTCGACCTAATTCAGCTGAGAACTCCTCGTTCAGCTGTTTTAAGATCTCATGTTGCTGGTAGCGCAGCAGAGTTGCACGCTCTGCTCGATTGGTGATGATGGTCAGTTGGTTGGTTGCGATATCTGCAACCCAGCAATGTGGCGCTAAATCCGGTGATAAACGGCTACGTATGCTGGCGCTAAGTTGGCCTAGAAAGGCGGCTTTCTTTAGATAATGCCGATGAATGAGATGGCTGATCGATTGCATAATATGACAAAACTAGTAGTGATTTGACGCCCGAGCACTCTATATACGAAAGCACCCCAAGGCCGTAGAATAACCCAAATGAACGTACTCATCTCCCCTCGTGGCATTAAGCGACGTCTAAACCTCTCATTGTATAGCCAGCGCCAACGCTTGTTAGCTCGGCTAGGCCTGGTGATATTGGCCGTCAGCTGTGGGCTTACGGGCTACTATCTTGGTGGTAGTTTTGGTCAGCAAACGTTATTAGCGCAATGGAAGAATGATGTAGCGCAGCAGCATAGCCTGTTAGAGGGTATGCGGGGTGAGAGTGAAGCGCAGATAGAGGCATTAACGCAGAAGATCGCGTATTTTCAGGCCTATATTAACCGTTTAGAAGCCATTGGTAATAAATTGATGATTACCGCTGAAATCGATGATTTGGAGATTGATTTTAACTCGGATCTTGGCTTTGGTGGTCCAGCAGCAGCCTTAGTAGACAGTAGTGATCATGTCGAATTGCTCTCGGAAATGGAACACACACTGAATTCGATCGAGTCTGAATTACAGAGTCAGCAGAATAAATTACTAACCTTGGATGCAGTCTTAAGCTCACGGCAGCGAAATGAAGACACCATGCCAAGTGGTCGTCCGATTAGAAAGGGTTGGATTTCATCCAATTTTGGTGAACGTACTGATCCCTTTACTGGTCGTAAAGCATTGCATAAAGGCATCGATTTTGCCGGTAAAGCGGGTGCAGATGTTTTAGCTGTAGCTGATGGGATTGTGACTTTAGCAGTTAAAAAAAGTGGTTATGGCAATCTAGTCGAGATTGATCACGGTAATGGTTATATAACACGCTATGGGCATAATAAAGATTTTTACGTTAACCCAGGTCAAGTGGTTAAGCGTGGTGATGTCATTGCTGCAATAGGAAGTACGGGACGCTCAACCGGTCCACATGTTCATTTCGAAGTACTAAAAAATGGACGTCATGTTAATCCTGTGAAGTTCCTTAATCACTCGAAATAAGCGCCCTAGTAATAAGACATTCTAAGGTGGCGAAAAAATATTTGAACAGAATAAACAAGCCTTTGTCTGTATGGCAGTCAGAGACTTATAAATTGTATGCGGTGCAAGATGAAATTGATCTGCGCCTTACTTTAACGTCTTAGTCGATCTCTTATATATGATTGGAAAAATCGCAAAAAAAATCTTTGGTAGTCGTAATCAACGAGTGCTATCAAAATATAAAAAACTGGTTGTCCAGATTAATGATCAGGCAGCACAGATGCAGCCCCTTAGTGATGTTGAGCTGAGCGCCAAAACAGAAGAGTTCAAGGCTCGGTTGGCAGCTGGTGCTACATTAGATTCACTGATCCCTGAAGCTTTTGCGGTAGTTCGTGAAGCAGGTGTTCGGGTGATGGGTATGCGTCATTATGATGTGCAATTAGTTGGTGCCTTGGTATTACATAATGGCAATATCGCTGAGATGCGTACTGGTGAAGGTAAGACCTTGGTCGCTACCCTGGCAGTCTATCTAAATGCCTTGCAAGGTGAGGGCGTTCACGTTGTTACTGTGAATGATTACTTGGCCGAACGAGATGCAGCCTGGATGGGTAAGTTGTATACCTTCCTCGGGATGAGCGTTGGAGTTATTACCGGCGGTCTGCCAGATGAACAACGTCGTGATGCCTATCTTTCAGACATTACCTACGGCACTAATAATGAGTTTGGTTTCGATTACCTGCGCGATAATATGAAATTCGCAGCCGATCAAAAAGTCATGCGTGCACCATTCTTTGCCGTGGTTGATGAGGTCGATTCAATTCTTATTGATGAAGCTCGTACACCACTGATTATTTCAGGTCCTACGAATGACAGTTCTGACTTATATGAACATGCGAATAAGATAGTACCGTCACTTTCACGTCAAGCTGATGAGGAAAGTGAAGGCGACTACCTTGTTGATGAGAAATCAAAACAAATTTTCCTCAGTGAGCAGGGCCATGAACATATTGAAGAGTTACTTATTGAGGCTGGTTTATTAGAAGCCGATGACTCTTTATATGACAGCGCTAATATTAGCTTACTGCATCATATGAATGCCTCTCTGCGCGCCAATGTCCTGTTCCAAAAGAACGTCGATTACATTGTGCGTGACAACGAGATTGTGATTGTCGACGAATTTACTGGCCGTACTATGCCTGGACGTCGCTGGTCTGAAGGGCTGCATCAAGCAGTGGAAGCAAAAGAAGGCGTAGAGATTCAAAACGAGAATCAGACCCTAGCTTCGATCACCTTCCAAAACTATTTCCGTCTATACGATAAGCTGAGTGGTATGACAGGTACTGCTGATACTGAAGCATTTGAGTTTGAACAAATCTATGGTCTTGAAGTAGTCGTTGTACCAACTAACCAAGATGCGATACGTGATGACCGTAGTGATCTGGTGTATCTCACGATGCAAGATAAGTATCAGGCTATCCTAGAAGATGTGCGTGATTGTGCCTCTAGGGGACAGCCTGTTTTGGTTGGAACCGCTTCGATTGAGTCCTCTGAGGTTTTGGATACACTGTTAACTGAAGCAGGTATCGAGCACCAGGTATTGAATGCAAAACATCATGCCTCTGAATCGCAGATTATTATTCAAGCTGGGCGTCCTAAAGCAGTTACTATTGCCACTAATATGGCCGGTCGTGGTACTGATATTGTGCTCGGTGGCAACATTCAACCAGAGATTGATGCCCTAGGTGAAGAGGGTGATTCGACGGTTATAGAAAAGCTAAGGGTCGATTGGAAACAAGCCAACGAACAGGTCTTAGCTGCCGGTGGTTTACATATCATTGGCACAGAAAGACACGAGTCTAGACGTATTGATAATCAATTGCGCGGACGTTCTGGCCGTCAGGGTGATCCTGGCTCCAGTCGTTTTTACCTGTCTATGGAAGATACCTTAATGCGCCTCTTTGCTTCTGATCGCGTGCGCACCATGATGCAAAAGTTAGGTATGGAAGAGGGTGAGGCGATTGAACACCCTTGGGTTAGTAAGGCGATTGAAAATGCACAGCGAAAAGTAGAATCACATAACTTTGATATACGAAAGCATCTGTTGGAATATGATGATGTCGCTAACGATCAACGTAAAGTGGTGTACGAACAGCGTAATGAGCTGATGCTGGCTGATGATATCAATGAGAATATAGAGGCGATCTGCTTCGATGTGGTTGAGGATATTATTAGTGGCTATATCGCGCCACAGAGCATGCCTGAACAGTGGGACCCTAAAGGTCTAACGGCTGCTCTGGATAAAGAGCTGGGTCTGAAAGCGGACATCAATCAGTGGCTAGATGAAGACGATAAGTTGCATGAAGAGAGTCTGCGTCAACGTATCCACCAAGAAGTAAACGATCTGCTGAGTGCCAAGGAAGAATTGATTGGCGCAGACGTTATGAAGAATCTGAAGAAAGATATTATGATGCAGATTCTTGATGGTAAGTGGAAAGAACACTTGGCAGCGATGGATTATTTGCGTCAAAGTATTGGCCTGCGAGGATATGCACAGAAAAATCCAAAACAAGAATATAAGCGTGAAGCATTTGATATGTTTCAGCAGTTATTGGATCAGATTAAATCAGATACGGTAGGTCTGCTTTGTAAGATTCAGTTTGAGGCAGCACAGAAACCAGAATTTGAACCGGTCTTTAAGCCAGAGCAAGACGCCGTTGAAATGCGTCATGAGGCAGCCAGTAATATTCTTAACCCGCAGCCACAAGATAATGCTGAAAGGCCTGCGAGTAAAAAACGTAGCAAGCCAGTAACAGCGCCGATGCGTGTTCCAGATAAGATTGGCCGTAACGATCCTTGTCCCTGTGGTTCTGGTAAGAAGTTTAAGCAATGCCACGGTAAGTTAGCTTAGAACTTAGCCATGCCTGTTAACTTAACCGCACCGACTGCCTTACTGCCTGTACCTGGTGTGCGTTTAGCGACTGCCGCTTCAGCTATGCGTTATCAAAATCGTGATGATTTGGTATTGATTGAGATTGATCCAGCGGCCGAAGTGGCAGCGGTATTCACCCAGAATAAATTTCGTGCACCCCCAGTTGAGTTAGCGTTAGCTCACTTACAAGCAACCACGCCACGCTATCTTATTATCAACGCGGGCAATGCTAATGCAGGTACGGGTAGTGCCGGCATGCAGGCAGCAGAAAAAACTTGTTTAGATGTGGCTAATCAATGTGCTGTTAATGCCAATCAAGTACTGCCATTTTCCACTGGTGTAATTGGTGAGCTACTGGATAGCGATAAGATTAAGGTCTGTTTAGCTGATCTACAGCAGCAGCTCTCTGAGGATCATTGGTTGCAGGCCGCTGCTGCTATCCTAACAACTGATATTGTAGCCAAGGCCCAAAGCAAAAAAATCATACTGAATGGTAAAGCGATTACGATTACCGGTATGACTAAAGGTTCAGGCATGATTTCGCCAAATATGGCAACTATGTTGGCCTATGTCGCTACTGATCTAGTGATTTCTAAAGATGTATTAAAGCGTTTATTGGATGAGACGGTTGAGCAGTCTTTTAATTCCATTACGGTAGATAGTGATACCTCAACCAATGATGCCTGTGTGCTCATCGCTAGTGGCAGTGCCAAATTAAATTATGCTGATCTAACACCGGCACAACAGCTGGAATTTCAAACTGCGTTGTGTGATGTGATGCAGGCTCTAGCGCAATCGATAGTGCGTGATGGTGAGGGCGCGACTAAGTTCGTTAGTGTGCAAGTGGCGACCGCAGCAGATAAAGGCTTAGCTAAACAGATAGCTATGTCGGTGGCTAACTCACCTCTAGTCAAGACGGCTCTAGCTGCCTCTGATGCTAATTGGGGCCGAATTCTTGCCGCTGCTGGTAAGATCGAATCAGACCGATTAGATCTAGCTAAAGCCAGTCTGACAGTAAATGATGTGGTGATCTGGAAAGATGGACGTATCCACTCTAGCTATAGTGAAGCGCAGGGTAAGGCTGCATTCATGCAGGATGAAATTAATCTGCTCATCGATTTAAATGATGGCATTGAAACAGTTACAGTATGGACCTGTGACTTGACGCATGAATACATTCGTATCAACGCAGAATATCGAACCTAAATTTAATCAGACCTGTATGCCAAATTCATATGCATGATCCCCTGCATGTAGCAATTGCACTGATACATAATCAATCATCTGACATCCTCGTTCAGCAACGTGCTGAAAACGTGCATATGGCTCGTTTATGGGAGTTTCCAGGCGGCAAGGTAGAGCTGGGGGAATCACCCAAAATGGCCTTGCGTCGTGAATTAAAAGAAGAGCTTGGGATTGTAGTCACTCAGGCAAAATTTTTCCTTAGCTTTGATTACCAATATCCAGGGTTGGCTATTCGCTTTCATGTGTTTGTTGTTGAGGCCTATGAGCATCTGCCAACAGGTGATGAAGGTCAGTTAGTATGTTGGCAAGCACTGGCAGATTTATCCTTGGCAAATATGCCGCCAGCCAATCAAACGATAGTGCGGGCGTTGCAATTAGAGACGCGCTATATGATTGCAGATCAGGCTGTGCTGACTGATCAATTAGAGCAACAGATTGAAACGCAGCTTGCAGCTGGTATTCAGTTAATTCAATTACGTGCGCAAACACTCTCGAAGCAGCATTACTTCAAACTACTGGATAGCGTGCAAGACTTGGTGGCAGAACAGCAAGCGCAGTTGATATTAAATTGTCCGCTGCATTGGCTTACAGCAGAGCAGTGGCCCTACTTACATTTAAGTACCAAGCAATTACGCCTTGCCTACGCAAAACATCAATCGGGAGAGAGGCATCAGTATTTCTCAGCGTCGGTACATAATGAGGAAGAGTTGAGTATGGCGAATGCCTTGTCGTTGCGCTGTATCCTGCTGGCACCTGTCTTGAAAACACCTACTCACAGCGAGTGTGAACCTTTAGCGTGGGCTGGATTTCAGCGGTTATCAAGTATGAGTAATTGGCCAGTATTTGCTTTAGGTGGTATGACAAAAGATCAACTAGCTGTGGCGCAAGCACATGGTGGTCATGGCATTGCAGGTATTCGCGCCTTTGCAGGTTAAGACTATTCTGTTGTCTTAGAATGTACAGCAGGTGAGTTCGAACTTCATATCAAGCTGAACCTGTTTAGGCGTAAGTTTAAGGTCATGCTGATTCATGAACCGAATTGAGAAGCGATGCTTGCCTGCGCTAATCTCAGGGAAACATCCTAGCTCTCTATCAACTGCTACTCGCAGTATTTGAGAGGGTTGTCCTAAATCTAGGGTGCGCTGGTAAAAGCCTTGCTCTGCGATACAGTCTTCGTGTGTCGTACTAGTTCTGATTAGATTTAGGCAGGTGGTAATTGAGCGCTGAATTAACTCTAGTGGCGCGACCCATTCTCGCAGTGCTTGTTGTCTACTATTGATGTCTTGTGCCAACCAAAAATGATAGGCCGGTAGATCAAAGTCACAGGTGCCACCAGGAATACTAGCGCGTTGACTGAAAGCCTTAATAAACTCGTTTTCTTTTGTGCTCAATAAGAGCTGACCATTGATTGCACTCATTTCAGAAATGAGTTGTTCATGGGTATTAATTAAATCTTGTAGCTTGCCACGATCAATTTTTTCAGTCTTCAAAAAACCGTCTAATGTATTTAATTGGCGGCTAAGTTCTTTTAGTATCTCTTGCTTTAGATCACCGCGTGAAATTAGATTTATCAGTTCAATCAGAGCCGATAAGGATAGGTGGCTACCCCAAGGCGTAGTCTGATCTAAACAGTAGTTACAGCGTGCAGATAAATGTTCAATACGCATAAACGTACGAATCCGCTCATTGAGAGGCTGCTCAAATACAATAGACTTCTGTGCTGGATTTTGCTGATTAGACATAAGTAGGATTATGGGACGCTTGATGTGTTAAATCCAAGTATTTTTTATGTAGCTGATCTAGCTGATCAGTGAGATTGGCGCGATTACTATTGTTGATCACGATATCATCAGCGCAGTCTAATCGGTGTTTGTCGTCTAGTTGGCGTGCCATGATTTTTTCAATATTCTCTACTTTACAATCATCACGTGCTACAACACGTTGAATCCGCAGGTCTTTGTTGCAATCAACCACCAATAAACGTGATATGAGGCCATTCATTCCGGCCTCAATGAGTAACGGTGCTGAAAGTATGCAGTAAGCAGAATCATTACAGTCGAGTTGCCTTTTTATCTCACTGCGGACACGTGGATGAATAATTCCCTCAAGCTTTTGGCGTGCAGCCTCATCATTAAAAATTAATGTTCGAAGCGCTTTTCGGTCTATATTGCCTTCCGCATCAAAAACATCAGCGGGGAAATTCTGTTGTGTTTCATGATAGGCACTACTACCTTTCTGTAATAGCTCACGACTGATCACATCGGCATCAATTATTTTTATGCCATAACGTGAATGTAAATAATCGCTGACTTCTGTTTTACCAGCGCCAATACCACCAGTGAGTCCAATCAATAACATTGCGGGTTCAGTAGTTAAAAAAGTAGTCGTTAAGTTGATCATGCCATAGTAGACAAATACTAGCCCCAAGGGCAAGAAATGGTCCAAATGGTATAGCGCTATCTTTTTTTAGCTTACCAAATAATAAGAGGGTGATTCCAATCACGCTGGCACTTATGGAGGCAATTAAAATGGTTGGCAATAAGATAGTCCAACCTAAGCAAGCACCAATCATGGCCAGTAATTTAAAATCTCCATAGCCCATACCTTCGCGATTGGTTAATAACCGATGTAGCTGAAAGACTAGCCATAGACTAAGATAACCAATCATAGCTCCAAGAACACTTTCCTCTAAAGTCACAAAAGAGCCAAAGAGATTAAATGCTAGGCCCAGCCAAAGCAGACCTAATGTGAGTTCATCTGGCAAGGTCATGGTATTGATATCAATAATAGCTAAGGCGAGCAAACCTAGTAAAAACACCATGGCAAATAGACCATTTGCAGTCAACCCAAATTGCTTGATGGCGATGCAAGCGAGTAATGCGGATGCCAGTTCAATGATCGGGTATTGCATCGCAATGCCTTGCTTACAGTGACGACATTTACCAGCGAGTAGAATGAAACTTAATAGCGGAATATTTTCAAGCAGAGTCAATTGTGTCTTGCAACGAGGACAGAACGAACGCGGTTGTATTAAGTTGAAAGTTTCTTTAGGGGTGATGTCTAAATCTGACTCCAGCATCAATGGTAAGCGGTAGATCAATACATTGAGAAAACTGCCTAAGATTAAGCCAAATAGGGCAACGCATAGATAGATGGCTGGTGTCGCTGCGAGTTCGATCATCTTGCTCTCGTATAAGTTGATTAAGGCTAGTTATTTTGAGCTGCCAAGCTATTGCCCTGCATGCTGGTCTTATTAAGTTTAATTATATAATTGAACTTAGTTTGAAAATGGGTAAGTACATTGCGAGTACAAGACTTCCGACGATAAGCCCAAGCAGACTGATGATCAAGGGTTCTAGCAGACTATTCATGCCGGCAACCCATTGCTCAAGCTCATTTTCATATATTTCAGATAGATTATTTAATAGCTGTAATAAGCTTCCTGATTCTTCTCCAGTCCTAACCATGTCTTGCATGAGTGGCGTGAAGTAACGAATTTTTTTAAAGCTAGCAGAGAGTGACTCACCGGCACGGATATCTTTTGCAATAATAGTGCAGGCCTCTTGAAATGCTAGATTGGGCATAACCATGGAAAGCTTATCGAGGCAGTCAACCAAGGGTAAGCCGGCACCAAATAGTGTCGATAAAGTGCGGTTAAATCTAGCGAGCAAGCTGCAATGATAAGCCTTGCCGAATATTGGAATATGTAATCGTGCAATATCTAAGTGGCGTCGGATGGTTAGATTATTCTGATAGCTATAACGAATGATGCCAATAAGGATAATGCTAGTGCCAATGATTGAAAGACTATAGGCTTTTATGGCGTGTGAGAATTGAATCAATAAGCGGGTATAGCTAGGTAGTTCGGCGCCGAAATCAATAAATAGCTTTTCAAACTGTGGCACTACCCAAATGAACAGTATTAGAACGACGATGAAGGCAATCATCAGTATTGTGCAGGGGTAGATTAGCGCGCGGCGAATATTACGCTGTAATTCTTCGAGCTTGCTTCTATGTTGCACAATCTTTTCAAGTACTCTATTTAGACTTCCAGAGTGCTCGCCGAGTGCAATCAAGTTACATAATATGGGATCAAAATTATTGCCTTGCCTGCGTAAGCTATCGGCTAGCGAGATGCCACTTTCTAATTCTTTTTTTATGGCGGTAAGCAGGTGTCTGATGGCGGGTTTTTTTTGCCCATGATTAAGCGTGTTGAAGCATTGCAATATCGGTATGCCAGCCTGAAGCAACATGGTGAGTTGCTGTAAAATATGACTGATATCTGATTTTTTTACTCGGTGCTGGGTTCTGAGTTTGCTAGTTAATGAAAATCTCCGGATGGCGATGTTCATTAACTGCTGGAGTACAGGGGGTGCAGTCTCAGCGTGGATTAATTTGATGCCTTGTTGTCGTAATGAAGTGCGTAAAGAATCTTCGTCTCTCGTGCGACTACGCCCATGTGCTGATTTGCCACGGTAATCCTTGCCGTGCCAGATAAAAGTGATGCTGTCTTTGGGCACAGGAACCAGCAGGTATCTTTAGTAAGAGTTGAATCAACTGTCCGTAGATTCTGTTTCCTCTGGGGGCCCTTCAGTAGACGATTCCTGTTTACAATTGCTAGGGAAATAAGCCTGGATATCCGCATTACTGATCAGGCAACTCCAACGCAGCATGCCACCTGTAATTGTGGGTGTGAATGTTGCGCTGTCGCTTTCACCAAAATTCTCACCTAGTTTTTTATAGACCATCTGAATGGCGCCAGAAGCCAGCATGTCGATGGAGCTAATGAGCTCATCGGCATAAACTTCTTTTGCCGGTAAGCCATAGTTTTCATTACCAGCGTCTGGGAAAATCCCGCTCCGTGCAAAGGTCTCAGCAGCAATGAATTTGACACTATTAAAGCACTCATGCTGGCGGCTACTTTGCTACGTACCGTGTAGTCTTGATACATGGGCACGGCCACCGTGGTTAAGACACCAATGATAGCGATAACTATCATCAGTTCGATTAGGGTAAAGCCCTTAGTTTTATTTTTATCTTTAAGTGTCTTCATCTTTAAATACTCCCGTTTAGCAAAAAACGTAGACAGAGAATACGTCTTTTTTCTGGCTTTGACTAACGGTGTATTTAGATAACGATAGTGGGTGCAGAGATAACGCACAAATGTGGCTATGATGTGTAATGGCGGTACAGTCGAGAGGCCGAAACCGTCGCTGGTATATGATAATATTCAGTCAGAATTAATACTGATTATTCAGTTTACACTGTCCCTTTGTAGCCATGGTTATCATGTAATGTCGGATTCATCTTTGCATATCATACTTGCCCAACTGAACTTTACTGTTGGTGATATTGAGGGTAACTGCGAAAAAATGTTGGCTGCCCTAGCGCAAGCGAAGGCTGAGCAGGCGGACTGTGTGGTCTTTAGTGAGTTAGCAACTATTGGCTATCCACCTGAGGACTTACTGTACCGTAGCCATATCTTTGAGCGTATCGATCAGACGATTGTGCGGTTGGCGCAGGCGTCGGTCGGTATCGTGACGGTTGTTGGTACACCGTGGATGCAACAGAGTGATTTATATAATGCGGCCCTAGTTTTACGTGATGGTGAAATTGCAGCGCAGTACTTCAAAAACAAATTGCCTAATTACAATGTGTTTGATGAGAAGCGTTATTTCAAGGAAGGCACCACTGCCTGTGTCTTTGATTTAGCAGGTGTCTCGGTAGCGCTGACGATTTGTGAGGATATTTGGTGGCCACAGCCTATCGCAGCGGCTAAGCAGGCAGGCGCTGAGTTGGTTTTAAATATTAATGCCAGTCCGTTCCATAGCGATAAGCAGTTAGAGCGCACTCAAAACTTGAGACAGAGAGTGGCTGAAACAGGCCTGCCAATAGCCTGTTTAAATCAGACTGGTGGGCAAGATGAACTGGTCTTTGATGGCCAATCGTTTGCGATCAACCCAGACAAAGAAGTCGTATTTCTAGCTCAAGCCTTTACCGAAGGAATCTATAGCCTAGAATTTGATTGCGAGCAGCACTGTTTTGTAAAACAGACATGTGCAGAGCCTGTAGAGACGAATGCAGCGATCTATCAAGCGCTGACCTATGGCTTGCAGGATTATGTGCGGAAAAATGGTTTCAAAGGTGGTCTGATCGGTTTATCAGGTGGTATTGATTCGGCAGTGGCATTAACACTGGCGGTCGATGCTTTGGGTCCTGAGCGGGTGCATGCGGTGATGATGCCCTCGCCATACACATCGCAAATGAGTCTGGATGATGCGGCTGAACTCGCTGCTAATTTGGGGGTGTGTTATAGCGTCATCTCGATTGAATCGCTTTACGATCAGTTTCTTGATGTCTTGGCAGGGCCTTTCGCTGGTGCGTCAGCAGATACTACAGAAGAGAATATTCAGGCACGCATCCGTGGTTTATTACTGATGGCATTATCTAATAAGACAGACTATATGCTGATTTCGACTGGCAATAAGAGTGAAATGGCTGTTGGTTATGCCACCTTGTATGGCGATATGGCTGGTGGCTTTGCGCCCTTAAAGGATGTCTTAAAGACTCGGGTGTTTGCCTTAGCAAATTATAAAAACGATGATGTTGTGGTGATTCCACAGCGCATTATTGATCGACCACCCAGTGCTGAATTGGCACCAGATCAAAAAGATGAAGACTCTTTGCCGCCATATTCTGAATTAGATCGTATTCTTGAATTATTTATTGAGTATGATTTTTCACGTAAAGATATCGTCGATCAAGGCTTTGATCCAGCGATAGTGTCGCGTGTAATCAATATGGTCCTTAGAAGCGAATATAAGCGTCGACAGGCGCCGCCAGGGGTTAAGGTATCGAAGCGCTCATTCGGTCGGGATCGTCGCTATCCCATCACTTCAGGGGCTTTAAACTATCTGAAGGATTAAAGGCTTAGCAGATTTAAGTGATACCCAATGCTAGCTGCTGAGGGTGGTTTAATCGCAGTAATAGGTCTTTAAATTCAAACGTTCGAGCAAGCGAGACCATGCGCTAGTGGCACAACTGACCTTGCTAGCAATGGTTGATGGGTCTTTTATCGAGCCATCAGGTAGTACGAAGTTGGCGGCATAGACCTTATTTGTATCATCGGCTAGGTCGTTAATCTCTAACTGACGATAAGCCAGCTCTAAGATGTAAACCGCCTGTGGCATGATCGGTGCACCCTGATATTTCTGCATCACATACTGTGCACGATTGGCTGCTGCAAGGTAGGCACCACGACGCATGTAGAAATCTGCAACAGTGACCTCGTGTTCGGCCAATTCGTTACGTAAAAAGATCATGCGCTGCTGGGCATCAAAGGCATAATCACTATCAGGAAATCGGTCAATTAAGATATTAAATACTTCAAATGCCGCTAGTAGAGGCTTTGGATCTTTATCTGATGGGTTACGCGGTATGATCGCATTAAAGATCGACTTACTCTTATCGAATAAGGCGAGACCTTTGATGTAATAAGCATATGCGATATTTTCGTGCTCAGGGTTGAGTCGAATGAAGCGATCGGCCATGTCGACAGCAATATCCATATCCATCTGATTGTAATACAGATAGGCTAAATCTAACTGCGCTTGCTGCGCGTAAATACCAAACGGATAGCGTGATTCTAGTAGGGCATAACTGGTGACCGCATCCAGTGAGCGGTTACCAAACATTTCACCACGCGCCTTATCATAAAGTTGACGTGCGCTGATATCATCACTAATCTCGTCTTCATCGTCATCTTCTCCCCAGAACCCCTTAATTGTGGAACAGGCAGACAGATTGATGCAAAGAATGGTAGCGAGAAAGAGCTTTAGCAGTTTAGGCATCGGTATCGAAGTAGTTTTACTTAAGCTCGGTAGTATACCGCACACATTAGCGCACGCACATTATGTCTGAACAAATCACCCATAGTTTTATTATTCCTGATGATCACCTTGGCTGGCGACTCGATCGCTCACTCACTGAATTACTCGGGAAATATTCGCGTTCACGCGTACAAAGCTGGATTAATCAAGCGCAAGTACAGGTCGATGGCGCAACTCAACCCTGCAAATTCTCTCTAAAAGGGGGGGAATCGGTCCATGTCGTGATTGTGGCTGAATCTGTCAATGAGCAACATCAAGCAGAAAACATCCCTCTAGAGGTCGTTTTTGAAGATGAGCACCTCCTTGTGGTGAATAAGCCGGCTGGACTAGTGGTTCATCCAGGCGCGGGTATTGCTAAGGGCACCTTACTCAATGCACTGTTATATCATTCTGAGGAGCTCGCTGAAATTCCTCGGGCTGGTATTGTCCATCGCCTAGATAAAGACACGACGGGGTTGATGGTAGTGGCTAAATCTTTGATAGCACATGCGGAATTAGTAAAAAACCTACAAGATCACGTGGTTCAAAGGCGATATTATGCTGTTCTTAGGGGTCAGGTAATCTCTGGCGGCAAAATAGATAAGCCGATAGGGCGGCATCCTCACGATCGAATTAAAATGGCCGTCAATCCTCGTGGTAAAGACGCGATCACGCACTACAAGGTGGTTGAAAAATATCAAAAACATACGCTGATCGAGGCCAGTCTAGAGACGGGTAGAACACATCAGATCCGTGTCCACTTCGCGAGTTTAAATTACCCCTTAGTTGGTGATACCACTTATGCCCGTCGGATTCAGCGAGTCTCTGGTGTTGCGCCAGAGCTGAATGAAGTGTTAGCGAACTTCCCAAGGCAGGCCTTACATGCGCATAGTCTAGCCTTTAAGCACCCAGTGACGGCTGAAGAAGTGAAATGGTCGGTGCCGATGCCTGAGGACCTCCAAACCTTGGTGACCGCCCTCAAGACCTATTCAGCACAGTGAGTGATCCAGGGCTGCTACTGATCCAGCCCACTTGGCCTTTAGGCCATTGTGTTGAGGTGCTTAGCACAACACGTAATGGCGGTTTTAGTGCGGCACCGTATAACGATCTGAATCTAGCTTTACATGTGGGCGATGATGCAAGCTCTGTGGAACGTAACCGATCCTTATTAAAGCAACAGCTACAACTACCTCAAGAACCTAAATGGTTACAACAAGTGCATGCTACGACAGTAGTCTGTGCCGATGGTCTGGCACCAGATAAGACGCAGGCTGACGCCAGTTATAGTCAACAAGTCGGAACAGTGTGTGCGATCTTAAGTGCCGATTGTATGCCAGTGGTGCTGGCTGCTAGTGATGGTAGCTGTGTGGCCTTAGCGCATGCTGGCTGGCGTGGTCTTGCAGCCGGAATATTACAGAGCACCTTGGCGATAATCCGATCTAAGCAGTCTACGGATGTCGAGTTTTATGCCTGGTTAGGGCCTGCTATTGGACCACAGGTATTTGAAGTCGGTGCTGAAGTACGAGCTGAGTTCATCAAGCAAGAGCTTAGCCTGGCTGATGCTTTTCAAGTGCACAGTGAACAAAGTTATTTATGTGACCTCTATCTCTTAGCACGCCATATTCTAGCGGCAGCGGGTGTTAACCAAGTGTTTGGTGGTGAACACTGTACCTATACGGAGAAAGATCAGTTTTTTTCTTATCGCAGAGAAGCCACTACTGGGCGCATCGCGACATTGGCCTATCTAAAATGATTTGAATTTATGAGTGGCTGTCTTAAGCCTTAAAGCTGAATGCGTGATATTGAGTAAACAGAGATGGGTTTTAACAGTGGCAACGCAAAGCCGTTATCTGAAAAGACTAGTAGGATGATAGTGTTGCGTGAATAGAGCGATATTTAGAGTATAGCTAGGAAGGGTACTACTGATTTAAAACTCGGACCCTCATCAGAGGGCCCGAATCCATCAACTAAAACAGCTTCTTATAGGTCGAAGTCGTCGTCGTTGTTATTAGCATCACAAGGACGTGTATCAATGGCGTTGTCAGCTGCGTACTTAGCCGCACCTGCGTCAATGATTGCCTGTGATAGGGCTACGTCACCCTCAATCCAGTCAGATACGATGTTCCACTTACGTGCATTCGCATCCCATTGCTGGAATTTAGCCAAGTGGCCACCGACGTGATCTAAGCAGCTTAGCGCTAGCTCAGGTACAAGACCTGTTGCGCCTAACTCTTCGATACGCTCAGCTGTCAGCACTAGGTTCTCAAAGCCCCAACGAGTTTCAGCACTAGATAGTGCACGATTGCCAAAACGCTCTTGAGCAATACGTAACGCTTCTGTGTGAACAACACCCGCTAGTACACCTAGGTTCCAGTACACAGAACCTAAACGACTTTTGTCTTGTAGGTCACCGTGGCCTGCGCCATAGACTGTTGAAATGATGTCTTGAACCACTTTAAAGTCAGTGCCCGCTGGGTGAGTAGTAATCGCCTGGTAGCCGCTTGCTGCTGCGCCTGCTGGGATTACGTCTTCATCCGAGTTAGACCAGATGTTACCGATCAAACGGCTCACTGGGAAACCCATACGCTTAGCTGTTTGCATCGCTACTGGGTTCATGACACCCCAACCACGTAGTAATACGTAGTCTGGCTTCATCTTACGGATCTTCAACCACTGTGATTGCTGTTCGTTACCTGGATGTGGTACTTCAATCGCTTCATGAGTACAACCGTGCTTCTCACACATGCTATCCATGAAACCAATTGCTTCACGACCATATGGTGAACCGTGGAACAACATTGCGATCTTCTTACCCTTCAGGTTGCTCATGCCACCTTCAAGTTCACCAATGTAATGCACCATAATTGAGTGCTCATCATAAGTGTTGATTCCAGGCATAAAGTAGTAAGGGAATACATCACCACGTTGGCCAGCGGTCTTACCGTGGTTTACTGCGATGATTGGCATCTTATCTGCGCGACCTGTCTCGATCAATGCAGTTGAAATACCTACTGATAGTGGGTCAAAAAATACAGCGCCACCTTCACGATCTTTCAATCGCTTGTAACACTCTACGCCACGCTCTACTGAATACTCAGTCTCACACTCAGACCAAGTTAGCTTAACGCCGCCAACACCACCGCGTGAATTAACTAAGTTGTAATAATCCAGAATACCACCGAAGTAGCCTGTACCACCTGCCGCATATGGACCTACACGGTAAGATGGAATTGGCACATACATGCTTTCTTCTGCACTTACTACGTTGCTCATGCCTACCATTGCTAGTAGTGCACTTGCTAGTACCGTTACTTTCATTTTCATTGATTACTCCTCCTCTTTAAATAAAGAGGTCTTTTTGCTAGAGATTATTATAGTTATTTTGTGATCTTAAGAATGCATATTCGGCAGACCTAAAACCAAAACCCCAGTCATTGCTGAGCTGGGATCCTGAGTTCAGTGTATGCATAAAAGAACGGTTTGCCAACAAAAAAATTGCTTATAAATTAGTACTTTAGAACGCTCTAATGTACTAATTAAGTCCGTTTGAGATCAGCATTTTGCTAGCATTTTTTTTAGTGTAATGACTTTGCTAGAAGAGATTGACGCAGGTGGCTGATTTAAATTGATTTTAATATTTGATCTAGCTCGGTTTTCAATACCTCGACACCGATTTCACGGCTTTCTTCATCTGTTCGACCTTTGTATTCCAGCATCCCTTTTTCTAAATTTCGCTCACTGATTACGACTCGGTGTGGGATACCAATGAGGTCATGGTCGGCAAACATGATGCCTGGACGTGCTTTACGATCATCTAATAGTACTTCAATACCCTGTGTCAGTAGGTCACTGTAGAGCTGTTCACAGAAGCTGCGAACTTTGTCTGACTTATCCATATTGATGGGCACAATAGAGACTTGAAAAGGTGCTAGTGCGGGTGGCCAACAGATGCCACGGCCATCAAAGTTTTGCTCTATGGTCGCTGCAACAACACGACTGACACCAATGCCATAACAGCCCATAGTTACAACAGTCTTTTTACCATTTTGGTCTAATATAGTAGCGTTTAAGCGTTCACTATATTTTTTTCCTAGCTGAAAGATATGGCCTACTTCAATACCACGACGTATCTTGATCGTGCCTTGGCCATCTGGACTTGGGTCACCAACCTCAATATTGCGTAGGTCAGCGAATGTTGGTCGTGGCAGATCACGCGTCCAGTTAACATTAATAAGATGGAAGCCTTCTTTGTTTGCACCACAGGCAAAGTCTTCTTGCTGTATTAATGAGTAATCAGCAAGGACTGGGCAGTTGATGGCCAGTGGGCCGATAAAGCCTGGAGGGCAGCCAATAAGTGTCTTGATCTCAGCTTCCTCAGCGAAGGTAAGCGGTGCCAATACGCCATCTAACTTCTCCGCCTTAAGCGAATTAAGTTCATGGTCACCACGTAGTAATAAAGCGATTAAACCACCATCTTCGGCTTTAACTAATAGTGTTTTAACGCATTGTGCTGCCGTTAGATTCAGACTCGCTGAGACCTGCTCGATAGTCTTTGCATCCGGTGTTGAGACCTCACTCATATCAGCAGCCTGTGCAGATAGTGGTTTTTCATCGACCGGTAGCAGCGGTGCTAATTCGACATTGGCGGCATAGTCACTCGTTTCACAATAAGCAATTGCGTCTTCACCTGATTCAGCTAGGACATGGAACTCGTGTGAGGCATTACCACCAATGGAACCGGTGTCTGCGTCTACTGCACGAAACTCTAAGCCCATACGGTTAAAGATTTGGCTGTAGGCTTGATACATGTCGTGATAAGTCTGCTCTAAGCAATCTTGGGTTTCATGAAATGAGTAAGCGTCTTTCATGATGAACTCACGGGAACGCATGATGCCAAAGCGTGGTCGTATTTCGTCTCTAAATTTAGTCTGAATTTGATATAGGTTGAGCGGCAACTCCTTGTAAGAGCGAACTTGTTTGCGCACTAAGTCGGTAATAACTTCCTCATGCGTTGGCCCATAGCAAAATTCACGATTATGCCGATCATGCATGCGTAATAGTTCTGGACCATATTGTTCCCAACGGCCAGATTCTTGCCATAGCTCAGCCGGTTGCACCGATGGCATGAGTACTTCTAAGCCACCAGCCAAATTCATCTCTTCACGCACAATAGCCTCGGCCTTACGTAATATGCGTAGACCTAAGGGCAGCCAGGTATACAGGCCAGCACCTAGCTTCCGAATCATGCCAGTACGTAGCATTAATTGATGGCTAACGACCTCAGCGTCGGATGGAACTTCTTTTAGTGTATTTAATGGGAATTTTGAAACGCGCATGATTTTGCTTAATTGTGGGAGAGTGAGCCTAGTAAATACGAGAATGAAAACTGACGCAAGCGTGATAAGTGAGCGTATGGCTCACTCGAATTGAGATGGATTTCAGTATGAAAATGATATACTGAGAAGCCCATTAAATAATTATTAAGCGATAGTGGATAGCGGACTGTAGGTATAAAAGTCTTTTATGCCGTAATACGGCGTACTGAGTTTCACTAAAGTAGCAGTTGAAAAAGAACTCTCCCTGAAAAATCTAGCTGCGATACCATTAAACCCACCGTTGCCTAGACCATTTTTCTTAGTTCGTCGGAGACAACAACGGGTCATGGATAATTGATTAGATTTCGCTCGTGGCTTCTGTGATAAGGCCGACGCTAAGGAATAGGCTAGATAACAGGATGTTTTTTAAAGCTGGAGATACCGCATATGTTTAATTACTTCAAATCTTGGTACCAACGTAATTTTTCAAACCCACAAGTCGTCACCCTGAGTATATTTTTGCTAACAGGGCTAGGTGTTATCTTGTTTGCAGGTGAATTACTTGCTCCGGTACTCACCAGCCTAGTCATTGCCTACTTATTAGATGGCGCAGTAAATACGCTACAAAAAGGCCACAGCCCCCGCAGTATCGCTCTGCTGCTAGTGTTTGTAACATTTATTGCCGTACTATTTGGATTGATCTTCTTATTTCTGCCATTGTTCTCAAAACAGCTGTCACAGTTTATTTTGGAATTGCCGGTCATGATCTCCGCTGGACAGCAATTATTGTTAGAGCTGCCACAGCGCTTCCCTACCTTGGTTACGGAACAACAGATGATCGAACTCATCGGTATGATTCGTAGTCAGGTGCTGCTCTTGGGCCAGGGCTTGCTGCTGAAACCCTTTGCCTCTGTAGTGGGCTTAATCAGTATTTTGATTTACTTAGTCTTAGTGCCACTGATGGTTTTTTTCATGCTCAAAGATAAGGCTATGATCCTGTCTTGGATCGAAGGCTTTGTGCCGCATGATCGTGAGTTGAGCCATGAGGTCTGGTTTGAAGTGAACGGTAAAATTGCCAGCTATGTACGCGGTAAGGCGATCGAGATTGGTATCGTATTCAGTGTGACCTATATTACGTTTAGTGTGATTGGGCTTAATTATGCGTTGATATTAGCGGTGTTAGTCGGGCTTTCAGTGATTATTCCGTATGCCGGTGCAGCGGTTGTTACTCTGCCGATTATTTTTGTCGCCTATACTCAGTTTGGCGCCAGTAGCTTGTTCTTTTATAGCTTGTTTGCATATGCCGTGATTCAGTTCTTAGATGGCAATATTTTAGTGCCGTTACTGTTCTCGGAGCTGGTTAATCTACATCCAGTGGCGATTATCTTGGCGGTATTGTTTTTTGGCGGTCTTTGGGGTGTGTGGGGGGTGTTTTTTGCAATTCCACTAGCGACCCTCATCAGCGCTGTCATAAATGCTTGGCCGAGTGCTAGCCCGAGTTCGGTTTAACGACAGATAGTCGCTAAAAGCCGACTCAATACGTTAGCCCTCGCTTGTAAAGAATGGGCCTGCCTATTACTATGCGGCGATCGAATTTGAAGTATACGGAGCACGAAATGTTCACAGGTAGCATGGTGGCGATTGCCACACCTATGCGAGAAGACGGCGCGGTTGATTATGATGCCTTAGCCGGCCTGGTCGATTTCCATCTGCAAAATGAGACCGATGTCATCATTCCAGCAGGTACCACTGGTGAATCAGCCACTCTTAATCATGAAGAGCATTGTGAAGTTATTCGCTTTGTTGTCGAGGAAGTGAAAGGCCGAGTGCCTGTAGTCGGTGGTACTGGTGCGAATTCAACGTGGGAGGCTGTATCGCTTACTCGTTGTGCAGCAGATGCCGGCGTGGATGCCTGCTTATTAGTGACGCCGTACTATAATAAACCAACACAAGAAGGTCTCTACCAGCACTATAAGAAAGTAGCGGAAGAGGTCGACGTACCGCAAATCTTATATAACGTGCCAAGTCGCACAGCCTGCGATATGTTGCCTGAGACAATCGAGCGTCTATCGCATGTGGATAATATTGTGGGTGTTAAAGAAGCCAGCGGTGATATGAGCCGTGCAGTGACCATCAAGAAAAATTGCGGTGATAACTTTATGGTCGTAAGTGGTGAAGATGGACAGGCGATGGAGTCAATTTTGGCCGGTGGCCAGGGTGTGATCTCAGTAACAGCTAACATCGCACCAAAGCTGATGCATCGCATGTGTATGGCCGCATTAGCCGGCGACCGTGCACAGGCTGAAGAATGTAATGATAAGATCAAAGACTTACATGAAGTGCTCTTTATTGAGTCGAATCCGATTCCAACTAAATGGGCACTGCAGCAGATGGGTCTGATTGCTGCTGGTGTAAGGCTGCCTCTTACGCCGTTGGCAGAGCAGTATCATGAGGCTGTACGTAACGCTTTGATTAAAGCGGATTGTTTATAAAACTATTAGGATTAGCTAACTGTGATGAATTTCCGATCGGTAAAAATTGTATTGCTGTTAGTCAGCATTATGAGTCTGCAGTCTTGTGCTTTAGTGAACCGGTTTGCGGGAACTAAATACGGTGAAGCAGGTAGCATCGGAGGCTTGGAAGCACCACCTGAACTGGTCACTCCAGAATGGGACGAAAGTTTAAAGATTCCTCAGACTAGTGCTGATCGTATCAGTGCCTTAGAAACATATGGTAAGGATATTGATGCCAGTGTAGCGCCTGATTTTGTCGACGTGTCTGTGCGCCGTGAAGGTGATCTGCGATGGTTAGAGGCTGAAATTGATCCAGTTAATATATGGCCGTTATTGCGTTCTTTCTGGGCCAATCAAGGTATACCTCTAGAACGTGACGAACCTATGTTGGGTGTCATGGAGACAGACTGGATTGATGATATTGATTCAGAGAGTGCTGGTGTTAGTGGTGGCCGTGAGTTTACTGCGACACGTAGTAAGTACCGTATACGTTTAGAGCGTGAGCCTAATTCAATTACTAATATCTTCCTCAGTGAGCGTCGCTCAGAGTTGCAGGCGGTGACAGAGCAGGGTGCGGTTTGGACAGTAGTGGCGGCGGATCCAGAAACAGAGGCCGAAATGATAGTTAATCTCATGGAGCATGTAGGTCGCTCACGTGAGGAAGCCTTGTTTGAAGTGGCGAATACACAGGGCCCACGTCTCTACATAGAGATGCAGGATATTGATGGGGTGCCGGTCTTGGTTGTTGGTGATAGCTACAGTCGTGTCTGGCGTCGTACTGGAATAGCACTGGATCGTGCAGGTATGCCGGTTATTGAGCAGAATCGTAGTGAAGCCTATTACTCTTTCACGGTCGGTGGCTTAAATTTACCAGAAGAGATTGATCTTAACGCTACGCGTTATCAAGTGCATTTGCTGCCACAGGGTGACGTGACTCTGATCACGGTGCATGCAATGGGAGATGGTGTTTCTGAGATGATTACAGATCAAGAAGCACGCATTTTATTGCAACAGATCTTGAATAGTTATCAGGTGTTTAGAACCACGGGCTAAGTGAATTTATCCCGACTACTGGTCGTTAAAAGAAATCGTTAGATAAAAAAAGAGCGCTGAATAAGCGCTCTTTTTTTGTATCGAATATCTACAAACAGGTAATTATTCGGCGCTTTTATCCTTTTCAATATAAGCATAGGCCGAATGGTTATGAATAGACTCGAAGTTTTCTGATTCAACTCTGTAAGACAGAATGCGATCATCGGCATTCAATTGAGTTGCGATATCACGGACTAAGTCTTCTACGAATTTTGGATTATCGTAAGCTTCTTCAGTCACATATTTCTCATCTGGACGCTTGAGCAAGGCGTAAAGCTGACAAGAAGCCTGCGCTTCTATCATCTCAATCAATTCTTCGACCCAAACAAAGTCGGCAATGCGAACCAGTAGGGTAATGTGTGAACGTTGATTGTGTGCGCCGTACTCAGAGATGCTCTTTGAGCATGGGCATAGGCTGGTTACTGGAACCAGTACACGCACATCAGTCCTAGTGACACCATCTGCAATCTCACCAAGGAATGTAACTTCATAGTCGAGCAAGCTTTCTACGCCACTCACTGGGGCTGTTTTCTTGACGAAATATGGGAATGTCATCTCGATATGTCCAGAATCAGATTCTAAACGGACAGCCATTTTCTCCAGCATCTCACCAAATGACTTAACCGAAATTTCACGGTCGTATTCATTCAATATCTCGACAAAGCGAGACATATGAGTGCCTTTGAAGTTATGCGGTAGATGCACATACATATTGAAGTCTGCAATAGTGGCCTGCTCACCGCCAGAACGATCAAGCACACGGACTGGGTGCTTAATGCCCTTAATACCGACCTTGTCGATAGGGATCTTGCGGGTATCTTCTTTATTTTGTGTATCAGGAATAGACTGCACAGGGGTATCAGTGCTTGAGCTCATAATTTAGGTAACCTTCTTAATAAAAATAGGCTGGCGCGGGATTTCCGCATAAATATTGATCGAACGATACTACGTCAGCGATTTGCCCTTAGCAATCCCTAGACGGGTATATCTGCTGGACCTGTAATAGTATTGAGGCAGGCTCTAGGCCGGCATCAGCGAGTAACTCTTCTCTGGTGGCGTGTTCTTGGAAGCGATCAGGCAGACCTAGATTTAGGATTTTCTGGGACTTGCCGGTGCTGATCAAGTACTCATTTACGGCGCTGCCTGCGCCACCCATGACAACATTGTCTTCAATAGTCACCAACAGCTCGTGTTCGGCTGCTATCTGTGCGATCAAGGTGTGGTCTAAAGGCTTTATGAAGCGCATATTGACCACGCTAGCATTGATCACATCCGCGGCTTCTAAGGCGGCTTGTAGTGGACTACCAAAGACTAAAAAGGCCACTTTTTCACCTTTTCGACGTATTTCACCACGACCAATGTCTAAAGGTTCTAGCGTGTCCTCAACTTGGGCTCCAGGCCCTACGCCACGTGGATAGCGCACAGCTGCGGGCGAGTCCATGAGATAGCCAGTAGATAGCATCCGCCGTGTTTCATTTTCATCGCTAGGCGCCATGATCGTCATATTAGGAATGCAGCGTAAGAAACTGATATCAAAGCTACCGGTATGGGTTTTGCCATCTGGGCCGACCACTCCAGCGCGGTCTATTGCAAATAAGACGGGTAGATTTTGTACCGCAACGTCATGAATGAGTTGATCATAAGCACGTTGCAAAAATGTGGAATAAATCGCTACGACCGGTTTATGCCCACCGCAGGCCATGCCGGCAGCTAGGGTGACTGCGTGTTGCTCGGCAATAGCGACGTCAAAATAGCGGTTTGGATACTCTTTTTCAAAGCGCACTAGCCCAGAACCTTCACGCATAGCGGGCGTGATTCCGAGCAAACGCTCGTCCTTGGCAGCCATGGCGCAGATCCAATCGGAAAAGACCTGTGTGTAGCTGACCGCACTATGAGCTTTCTTTTTGACGCCCTGTTCAGGATCAAATGCGGGAACCGCATGATAAGCCACTGGGTCTGCTTCAGCCTGGGCGTAACCCTTGCCTTTTTGGGTGATCACATGCAGTAACTTAGGGCCACGCATCTTTTTGATGTTGCCTAATGTCGTGATCAACGAGCTGACATCATGGCCATCCACAGGACCAAAGTAATTGATGCCCATCTCTTCAAATAGCGTGCCTGGTGCAAACATACCTTTGACATGTTCTTCGGTGCGCCGTGCGAGTTCCAGCATAGGTGGTACCGGACTCAAGAGTTTCTTGCCTTTTTCACGCATGGCATGGAAGAGGGGCTCTGACAGCATACGAGTCAGATAATTACTCATAGCGCCTACATTTGGCGAAATCGACATTTCATTATCGTTCAGAATAATGAGCATATCGGCCTTGATGCCACCTAGATGATTGAGCGCTTCATAGGCCATGCCTGCGGTTAGGCCACCATCACCGATGATTGCGACTGCCTGTGCATCACTCCCCGCTAAGCGATAACTGATATTCATGCCTAGGGCAGCGCTGATGGAGGTGCTGGAATGACCTACACCGAAGCTATCAAATTCGCTTTCTTCACGACAGGGGAAGGGGCTCAAGCCGCCATTGCTACGGATGCTGGTAATCGCATCTCGACGACCAGTTAAAATTTTGTGCGGATAGCATTGGTGGCCGACATCCCATACGAGTTGGTCGGACGGCGTGTTGTAGACGTAGTGCAGAGCAGTGGTTAATTCAACTGTACCTAGCCCGGCTGCAAAATGGCCACCGCTTTGGGAGACAGATTGTAATAGGTAGCGACGTAATTCTGCCGCCACTGCAGGGATCTCACTGGCTGCGAGTGTACGTAAATCAGTCGGCTCGTCTATGCGAGCTAGCAGAGGAAACTTATCGGTGTCCATGATGACTCTATATTAGCGATTACGGCTGACGATGAAGTCTACGAGTAGACGCAGAGGGCTATCGCTTAACTTACACTGCGATAGACAGTCCAGGGCTTTAGTGTGTAATTCCTGGCAACGTTTTTGCGCCTCATCTAAGCCTAATAGGCTGACATAGGTCGACTTATCTTTGTTGCTATCTGAACCCTGAGGTTTGCCTAGGGTTGTAGTGTCACTGATCTGATCCAAAATATCGTCTCGAATTTGAAAGGCTAAACCTATGGTTTCACCCAAAGAATGTAGAGTATAACGCTCATTATCCGTTAAATGCGGGGCACAGACAGCCGGCATAGTTATACAAGCCTGTATTAATTGTCCCGTTTTATGTTGATGCATGCTATTGAGTTGATCAATTTCAAGTATTCGTCCGACCCCAGCTAAATCCATTGTCTGGCCACCAACCATACCATTTGGACCACTGGCACTAGCCAAGACTTGAATTAACTGCAGTCTGATATCGGCACTGAGTGTGGTTTTTTGCTCCTGTGCCTGCGATTTTTTGGCTAGGGTTTCAAATGCTAGCGCCTGTAGGGCGTCACCAACCAGTATTGCGGTGGCCTCATCATAGGCTTTATGGCAGCTAGGCCGGCCACGACGTAAATCATCGTCATCCATGGCGGGTAGATCGTCATGTACCAGGGAATAGGCGTGGATTAACTCGATTGCAACAGCGCTAGCATCGACCTGCTTGAGGTCTAGTTGCAGTGCATCTGCAGTACTGTAAACCAATAAGGGACGCATGCGTTTACCTGCCGCTAAGGCGACATAGCGCATGGCAGCATAAAGGTTTTCTAGGCTTTTATTCTGATTGGAAAGCGTGCTTTCCAGAATCTGATCAATGCGTTGTTGGTATGGACGCAGGGTTTTACTCAGATCCGTCAAGAAAATCCCCTACTTCCTGTTCAGAGGCCTTTGTAAAATCACCCTGTTCTTCGCTTAGTACGCTAATGCGCTTCTCTGCTTGTTCTAGAGCAGTTTGACAATTTCGAGTCAGTTGTATCCCCTGCTCAAAAAGTTGTAGCGCCTTTTCTAAAGGTTGGTCGCCAGCCTCTAATTGTTGAACAATTTGTTCTAATTCGGTCATTGATTTCTCGAAATCAATGTTGCTTGAAGGGGCTTTTTTGGCCACGACTTATCTCCAGGATTATGTGCTTACCTCGCTACATGTTGGATAGACAAGTAAGAATTGAGGTAGCGGTTGACAAAATTATGCTGCGTATATGAGCGCTAGCGATAACTTAAATCGATTTTAAAGCGGCTTAGCTTCGCGTTAGATTATTTTAACTGGAGCTTAGGCTAATGTCTCTAAAAGCCAGCATGTTAAAAGATAATCCAAGAGGTAACTTGTGGATAAGCCGTTTATCGGGGTCTTAGCCAGGATTGCTCGGCGGCTGATCAAAGGTCATATTTTCAACGCCATTATAGATTAAGAAGGCTTTGCCCTTGGCCCTAGCAATCATGCTGACACCCAGATCCCGGGCTAAATCCAGCCCCATTTGAGTCACACCAGATCGGGATAATAAGATTGGGATGCCCATTAATGCGACTTTCATCACCATCTCTGAGGTGAGGCGGCCAGTGGTGTAAAAAATTTTATTAGCACCACTCATATTATCTAACCACATCGCACCAGAAATGGCGTCAGCTGCATTATGTCGGCCAACATCTTCAACAAAATTTAAGATTTGGTCACCCTCACAGAGCGCGCAACCATGTACACCACCGGCCTGTTTATAGATCTCATTGTGTTTGTTGATGTTGGCCAGTAAGGCATAGATTGAGGATTGCGTAATTGGTTTTTGTTCTAAGCGCTCAGCATATAGTTTGTCTAGTGTGCAACTGAATACCGTGCCTTGACCACAGCCAGTGGTGACTGTGCGATTAGCGAGCTTTTCCTGCCAGTTGCTAATGCCACTACCGCTGTTGGTGGTGACATCGACGACCTCACGTTGCCAATCGACAGTAATGCTTTTGATCTCATCGAGATTATCTATCAGTCTTTGATTACGCAGATAGCCTAAGGCTAATAACTCAGGGTGTGTGCCTAAAGTCATTAAGGTGACGACTTCACGTTCATCCACCTTCAGTGTCAGTGGTGACTCGCCAGCAACTCGCACATCACGTAGTTCACCGTATTGGTCGGTAGCACTAACGGCATGGGTAGGGGTGAGCCCGGCCTGACTTAAACTGGGTTTATGTTGTTTTTGATCAGTCATTGTTTCAGTTTAACCACGTGCATATTCATTTAAAACCAACTTGATCACTTCCTGCAGACGGGATACGGCGTGGACTTTCAATCCAGCTATTTTTTCTTTCGGCTTATTGGCGCTGGGGATAATGGCGACTTTAAAACCTTGTTTAGCGCTCTCGCGTAAACGTTCTTGTCCGCTAGGCACTGGGCGGATCTCACCTGCTAGACCGACCTCACCAAATATAATCAAGTTGCGCGGCAGTACGAAATTCCGAAAACTGGATAGTACCGCGAGCAGGATAGGTAGATCAGCCCCGGGTTCTTGTACCTTGACGCCGCCCACCACATTAATAAAGACATCCTCATTATGTAGAGCGATACCGCCGTGTTTATGCATCACAGCAAGTAACATCGACAGTCGATTCTGATCAACACCCTGCGCTAGACGACGCGCATTTGAGCCATGATTTTCATCTACCAAGGCCTGAACTTCGATTAATAAAGGACGCGTGCCTTCACGCGTCACCATGATGCTACTGCCGGGTGCTGCTTGTTGATGGTTGGAGAGGAATAAGGCCGATGGGTTTTTTACACCACGTAGACCATATTCTTGCATATCAAAGACGCCTAATTCATTGACTGCGCCAAAACGGTTTTTACTCGCGCGTAGCAGTCGAAAACGTTCGCTGCTATCACCCTCAAAATATAAGACAGTATCCACCATATGTTCTAACACGCGTGGTCCAGCCAGTGTGCCTTCTTTAGTAATGTGGCCGACAACAAAGAGGGTGGTGTTGTTATTCTTAGCGTATTGCACCAGCTGCCCAGCACATTCACGCACCTGTGAAACCGAGCCCGCGGCCGAACTGAGTGCTTCGCTGACGATGGTCTGAATGGAGTCGATGATGGCTAAAGTTGGCTTGTTCTTTTGCAAGGTGGCCAGTACTTCCTCCAAAGAGATCGAGCTCAATAGCCGGATATGCTCGGTCTGCAGTTTAAGGCGTTCGGCACGCATCGAAATCTGTTGAGCAGATTCTTCACCGCTGACATAAATCGTAGAGTGGTCTGCGAGTTGCGCAAGCATCTGTAGTAATAAGGTAGATTTGCCTATACCCGGACTACCACCCAAAAGTACAACTGAACCACGGACTATGCCACCACCTAGAACGCGGTCTAGCTCATCAATGCCGGAGGGTATTCGCGCCTGTTCTGCACTGGATATGTCGCTTAAGGGGATTAACTGCCCTTCATGTGCCGCGCGACTTTTAGTGCCGCGTGGATTAATCGATCGAGCTTCTTCCAAGGTGTTCCAAGCATTACACTCGGGACATTGGCCGCTCCATTTGCTAAATGCTTGTCCGCAAGCATCGCAGCGATATTGTGCCGCCTTACTCATTCTATTATTGGCCTTATGGAATTAATTATTAGGAATAAGCCTTTATGTTGAAGGTTTATTTATATTGGGGCGAATACGTGCGGTGCGGATACTGTTGTTCAAGATGCGCACAATCTCTACCGGATGCCCGTTAATTAAAATAGTGGTGCCAGCTTCTGGGATAGTTTCTAAGCGTTCTAGGACTAATCCGTTAAGTGTACGTGGACCGTTATCATCCAGCTTCCAGTTCAGCGTTTTATTGATATCGCGGATATGTGTACTGCCATCAATCACATAACTGCCATCACCCCGTGGGTGGATATCGACATGCAGGGTTGATGGGTCATTAGTGAATTCGCCAACAATTTCTTCTAGTAAATCTTCTAATGTAACTAGGCCTTGAATATCGCCATATTCATCAACAACCAAGGCGACACGTCTACGTTCACGTTTGAAGTTGAGCAGTTGCCGGTTGAGGCTGGTGCCAGCGGGTATGAAATAAGGTTCGCGCAAGACTTGAGTGAGTGTTTCTAGTGAGAGTTCACCTTCACTGATCTTCGGTAGTATTTTTCGTAGATGGATAAAGCCGACAACCTTATCAAGGTTTTCATGGAAAGCAGGCATGCGAGTGAAGGGTGCATTGACCAACTGTGAAGTGATCTCATCCCAGTCGTCATCTAAATCAATCCCTTGTACCTCATGCCGTGGAATCATGATGTCCTCCACCGTAATAGATTCTAGGTCGAGTATCGAAATCAGCATCTTTTGGTGATCAACTGGAATCAGTTCTCCAGCTTCCTTGACCACGGTGCGCAGTTCATCACCATTCAGTGCATTTGAACTACTTTTATTTGCATCGACACCAAAACAGCGTAATAAGCCATTGGCCACGCTGTTAATTAATAAGACGACTGGAAAAGCAATGTAGAGCAATGGCTTATAAATATAAGCAGCAGGTAGGGCGAGCTTTTCTGCATGTAATGCAGCTAGTGTCTTTGGTGTGACTTCAGCAAAGAGTAAGATACTGATAATGAAAAGTGCCGTTGCAATAGCGACGCCACTTTCGCCATAGAGTCGGTAACCGATATAGGCCGCTAATGGTGAGGCCGTTAGGTTCACAATATTATTGCCGAGCAGGATCAAGCCGATCAAACGATCAGGCTTTTCTAATAGGCTCTGTGCTATCTGTGCGCCTCGATGTCCCTTGTTGGCAAGATGGCGCAGGCGGTAACGGTTCACCGCCATTAAGGCCGTTTCTGAACCAGAGAAAAATGCAGACAGTAGCAATAGTACGGCGAGTACTATCAGTAACGTACTGATCGAATATTCTTCCAAAAGCTGTTAGCGCTCCGCCTGAGAGTGAGACATGTTTTTTACTGTGTAATTGAGTGAATGATATATCGTGCTATATCTTGGATTAGACACGCTGCAAAATCAGTTCCAACACAAATTTGCTGCCAAAGTAGGCGACAATCAAAAAGCTAAAGCCTAGCAATGTCCAATGGGTTGCGGTGCGGCCACGCCAACCAAACTGGTTGTGGCCAAAGAGTAGGACGACAAACAGCAGCCAGGCCAAGCAAGATAAAATAGTCTTATGTAATAAGTGCTGTGCAAATAAGTTATCTAAAAAGATAAAGCCACTCGCTAAGGCTAGTGTCAGCATAAGCACGCCGAGCATAATCAACTGGAACAGGCTGGAGTCATTTTCTTGTAGTGAAGGCAGTGCGCGCAGCAAGGATGAGCTGTTGTAATGGCGTAGCTTGGCTTCTTGTATGTAGTTTAAGACCGCTTGCACTGCGGCTAAGCAGAGAAGGCTGAAGGCGATGATCGAAAACAGGATATGCGCCTGAATGCCTAGCGAGGGTGCTGTTGTGAGTATCTTGCTCTGATTGAAGCCCATGCTCAGCGCAATACAAAGTGCACTGGTCGGTAAAATAATGAGGCCAAGATAGTAGGTCGGCCGAAATACACTTAAGGCAAATGCGAGTACAGAGATAAAGCAGGAGCTAATGGCGATGGTGTTATAGAAGCCGAAATCTAAACCACTGTTTAGTGTGATTTGTTGCTTAATAAAGACTGCGCTAACGATTAATGAAGACAGCCACAGCAACATGAAGCCGCGCCGAGTTTTATGGTCCAGCTGTGGCTGAGTGCTAGATTGATCTAGCGCATAGGCCTGTTTCTGCATGTAAAGCCAGATGCCGCCCGTACTCAAGAGGCATAGACCAAGGGCGATTACGCCAAAAACTGTCACACTGCTTCCTTTTGGTGATGCGTTTATATGTATTTCAGCATATTACCTGTTTGCTCGCTGAAGTCCTAGCGGGTCAAAGGCGTGCGGTAGCGTCTGATAGTGGGGTGGTTTGCGCTGACCTTGAGTGCAAACATGTATTACAATGGTCGTCCGCTTGAATTCGGGCTAGGCCTCGATTCCAGAAGTAACCATGAGTTAGTAGAGTATGTTCGATAATTTAAGTCAAAGATTGAGTAATACCGTAGCTAAGCTGCGTGGCCAGTCTCGTCTAACCGAAGACAATATTAAGGAAACCCTGCGTGAAGTACGCATGGCGCTGTTGGAGGCCGATGTTGCCTTGACAGTAGTGCGCTCGTTTATCGAGCGGGTGCGTGAGAAGGCGGTCGGCCAAGAGGTAATCGAAAATCTAACCCCTGGTCAGGCGCTGATTAAGGTCGTACAAGATGAACTTGTGCATTTAATGGGTGATGCGAATGAGCAGTTGCAGTTAAACGCTCAAGCGCCAGCCATTATTATGATGGCAGGTCTGCAGGGTGCTGGTAAAACCACCACCATCGCCAAATTGGCTAAACGCCTGAAAGAACAAGAAAAGAAAAAGATCAGTGTCGTCTCCTGTGACGTTTATCGACCAGCAGCGATCAAGCAGTTAGAGACCTTGGCTGGCCAGATTGAGGTCAATTTTATCCCAAGTGCTGCGGATGAGTCGCCCTTAGCGATTGCAACGCGCGCGGTAGAAGCTGCCAAGTTAAACCATGATGACGTTCTTTTCATCGATACTGCCGGCCGTTTGCACGTAGATGGCGACATGATGGGCGAAATTATTCAGCTGCATCAGGCCGTCAACCCGGTTGAAACGCTGTTTGTGGTCGATAGTATGAGTGGCCAAGATGCCGCTATGTCGGCTCAGGCCTTTAACGAAGCCTTACCGTTAACCGGTGTGATCTTAACCAAGACCGATGGTGACGCCCGTGGTGGTGCTGCCTTATCTGTGCGTGAAATTACCGGCAAGCCGATTAAATTTTTAGGTACGGGTGAAAAAGTAGACGGTTTAGAGCCTTTTCATCCAGATCGTGTGGCATCACGCATCCTCGGTATGGGCGATGTGCTGTCTCTGGTCGAAGAGGCGCAGCAAAAGGTCGATCATAAAGAAGCGGATAAGCTGGCGAAAAAGATTAAATCCGGCAAGAGTTTTAATATGTTGGACCTGCGTAGCCAGTTATCACAAATGCAGAATATGGGCGGTATGGCCGGGTTAATGGATAAACTGCCAGGTACAGCCAAGTTGCCAGCCGCCATGAAAAGCCAAGCAGGCGATAAATCGGTGCAGAGTATGATAGCCATTATCGACTCGATGACGGCTAAAGAACGTCGTTTTCCAGACATTATCAAGTCGACCCGCAAACAACGTATTGCAGCCGGTTCTGGTACGCAGGTGCAGGATGTTAATCGCCTGCTGAAGCAGCATATTCAAATGCAGAAAATGATGAAGAAGTTCTCAAAAAAGGGTGGCATGAAGAATTTAATGCGATCTATGCAGGGTCGTTTGCCGCCAAACATGCCAATGTAAGGTTTAGCGGTAAAAGATGCTTTTAATTCTCGGTGGTTTGCGTACAATGCGCGGTTCGCTGCGGAACAACCCGTTGCCCCAATAACTTTCACAATGAAACGTAAAACGTATGGTAAGTATTAGATTAGCTCGAGGCGGCTGCAAGAAGCGCCCCTTCTACCACATTGTCGTAACTGATTCGCGCAAGCGTAGAGACAGTGGATACATTGAGCGACTGGGTTATTTTAACCCACGAGCAACGGGTCAAGAGACTCGTCTACACCTTGAGCTTGAGCGTATCAAGCACTGGCAGAGCGTTGGTGCTCAGCCGTCTGAACGCGTAGGCACATTGCTTAAAGGCGCTGAGGCTAGCGCTAGCTAAAGTTTGACTGGCTACATCTAGCAGACTTGCAGTGAGCGACGACATAGTAGTAGGCCGTATTGTCGGTGTATTCGGTGTGCGAGGCTGGTGTAAGGTGTTTTCACACAGTCGGCCGCGAGAGCAGATATTAAGTTATACGCAATGGTACATCGGCCAGGATAAAAACCGGCAGGTGGTGACGTTGCAAGAAGGCAAAGTCCACGGTGAAGCGATTATCGTTAAATTAGACGGTATCGATGACCGAGACCAAGCCGCAGCCCTGAAGGGTAGCAATATATGGATTACACCTAGCCAGTTAGAGCGGTTAGAAAGTGATGAATATTATTGGCGTCAACTGATCGGTCTTGAGGTTATTGACCAAGCTGGTGTGCTTCTCGGTAAAGTTGACGGTCTGATTGAGACTGGAGCAAATGACGTATTGCTGGTCAAAGCCGGTAAGCAGGAACATCTGATTCCATTTATTATGGATCAGGTAGTAACGAAGATAGATATAGAGACAGGACAGATGTCGGTTGATTGGGACATCGATTATTAAAGGCGCCGAGCTATGAGCCAGAAGCCATTACAGATCGACGTTATTAGTCTGTTTCCAGAATTTACCGCGAGTATTGCTGAACAAGGCGTAGTAGGCCGAGCGATACAGCAGGGAAAGGCGAAGTTGAACGTGATTAACCCACGTCAATTTTCGACGCTTAGCCACGAACGGGTCGATGATAGACCGTATGGTGGTGGCCCCGGCATGGTGATGCAATTTGAACCTCTGCAGGCCGCGATTATGCAGGCGCGAGGTCAATCGAATGACGCTAAGGTTATTTACTTAAGTCCTCAGGGGCAAAGTCTACGCCAAGAATCGGTGCGAAGATTAGCAAAAGAGAGTCATTTGATTCTGCTTTGTGGTCGCTACGAAGGTATAGATGAACGTCTGATTGAGGCGGAAGTAGATGAAGAGTGGTCAATCGGAGATTATGTAATTAGTGGTGGTGAATTAGCGGCCATGGTGATGATAGATGCCATGGTGCGAACTTTGCCCGGCGCCCTTGGTGGCGAACAGTCTGCTGAACAAGACTCTTTTGAGAATGGTTTGTTAGATTGTCCGCATTACACACGACCAGAGTCAGTAGCTGGACGTGAGGTACCATCGGAGCTGCTGAGCGGCGATCATAAGAAGATCGCTCGTTGGCGTTTACAACAAGCATTAGTGCGAACCTATTTACGACGTCCTGATTTATTGGACGGGCGTGAGTTAACAGATGAAGAACGGCAGTTGCTAGAAGAGTTTTTAGCGGCCAGTGAATGAGATAAGACTATGACGAATATCATCCAAGAATTAGAAAACGAACAACTAAAATCAGATATGCCCGATTTTGGCCCTGGTGACACCATTGTGGTTCAAGTGCGTGTTAAAGAGGGTGATCGTGAGCGTTTACAGGCCTTTGAAGGGGTTGTTATCGCAAAACGTAATCGTGGTCTGAATTCGGCCTTTACGGTACGTAAGATTTCTCATGGTGAAGGTGTGGAGCGTGTTTTCCAAACCCATAGCCCACTGATCAGCAGTGTGGAATTGAAGCGTCGCGGTGATGTTCGCCGTGCCAAACTCTACTATCTTCGTGGACTTACTGGTAAATCAGCACGTATTCGAGAGAAGTTGAGTTAAGCCTAGCGCTGTAATACCTAATCAGTATCAAAACGCCCCGTTTTCGGGGCGTTTTGCTTTCCGCCAACTGACTTTTGCTTTCTAATGAACAGATGGAAGTCTGTATCCTTCAATCACCCCTAGGTCCTTTGCGTCTAACCATCAGCGCAAAAGGTTTACAGCGGCTAGAGTATGTTGCTGCTGACAGTCCTTTATTGATGCCTGTCAGCGCCCTGGCTAAGCAAGCCAGTCAGCAGCTGATGGCTTATTTTGAAGGTGATTGCCAAGCCTTTGACTTACCACTTGATTTGATTGGGACCTGTTACCAAAAGCAGGTATGGTCTGAGCTGCAACAATTGTACTTAGGACAAACACTCAGTTATGGCGAATTGGCTGGGAAGATTGCCAGTGGTGCGCGTGCGGTCGGTAATGCCTGTCGAAACAATCCCTTATTGATTATCGTGCCCTGTCATCGCGTGCTACGCAAAGATGCTGTTGGCGGTTATTCAGGGCAGCGTGATGGCATTATGATGCAACGCAAACTATGGTTACTGCAGCATGAGGCTGAGGTTGGCCAACAGAGTTAAGAGAAAGTCGAAGTTACATATTGAATTTCATCATCACTGCCACCATTTAAAGTGATAGTTAGTTAATTATTAAGGAATTGTAATGAGCGATAGTGCTAAGAAAGAGACCCTAAAGTTTGAATCAGAAGTGAGTCAGGTACTGCACCTGATGATTCATTCTCTATATTCTAATAAAGAAATTTTTCTGCGTGAGCTGATCTCGAATGCATCAGATGCTTGCGACAAGCTGCGGTTTCAATCCTTAGCCGATGATAGTTTGTTGGCGACTGATGCCGCCCTTAAAATCCAAGTTGAATTTGATACTGATAATCGCACCATTACGATTCGCGATAACGGTATTGGTATGACTCGTGATGAAGTGATTAATAATATTGGCACCATCGCTAAATCAGGCACAAAAGAATTTTTAGAGCAATTAAGTGGTGATCAAGCAAAGGATTCAAACTTGATTGGCCAGTTTGGTGTTGGCTTCTATTCTGGTTTCATTGTTGCAGACTCTATGGAATTGCTAACACGTAGTGCACATGTTGATGAGACAAATGGTGTGCGTTGGCAGTCGAATGGTACGGGTGAATACGAGCTGGAAGAAATTGAGCGAGAGGCACGTGGCACCGAAATCATCTTGCATTTGAAAGAGGATGAAAGCGAATTACTATCTGCTTGGCAGTTACGCTCTATTATTACTAAATACTCTGATCATGTATCGCTGCCGATTGAGATGTATGCGGAACAAGAGCCTGTAGAAGATGAAGAAGTGACTACTGTTCCAGAGTGGGAGGTGATTAACCGTGCGTCTTCATTATGGACACGTTCAAAGTCAGAGATCAGTGAGCAGGAATATAAGGACTTCTATAAGCATGTCGGGCATGATTTTGAAGATCCATTGGCCTGGACACATAACCGAGTAGAAGGTAAGACCGAATACACTTCTTTACTCTATGTGCCGGCTAAGGCGCCGTTTGATTTATATGAACCAAAACAAAGTCATGGTTTAAAGCTGTATGTTCAACGCGTCTTCATTATGGAAGATGCAGAAAAACTGATGCCACGTTATTTGCGTTTCGTACGTGGCATTATTGATTCCAGTGATTTGCCGTTAAATGTCTCTCGCGAGATTCTGCAAAGCAATAAAATCATCGATGCTATTCGTTCCGGCTCAGTGAAAAAGATCCTCAGTACACTAGAGCAAATGGCGCAGAAAGAACCTGAAAAATATGCTGACTTCTGGCAGCAATTTGGTCAGGTGATAAAAGAGGGCCCAGCTGAAGACCCTGCTAATCAAGAGCAGATCGCCAAGCTACTACGTTTTGCTTCAAGCAAAGAAGATAATGCCGCTCAAACAGTCTCTCTGAGTGACTACATCGCTCGTATGGCAGAACAGCAGGATGCGATCTACTACATTACTGCAGATAATTTTAATGCAGCTAAAAATAGCCCGCATCTGGAGATCTTTCGTAAGAAGGGGATCGAAGTGTTACTCATGTCAGACCGTGTCGATGAATGGCTGATGGGTTCACTGACTGAGTTTGAAGATAAGAAGTTCATTTCCGTGGCCAAAGGTGAACTCGATCTCGACAAGCTTTCAGATCAAGATGAACAAGAGCAGCAGAAGCAGGTTGAGGAAAATGCAAAGGGTTTGGTTGAAAGCGTAAAGCAGGGCCTAGGTGAACGCGTTAGTGATGTGCGTGTATCGCATCGTCTGACTAGCTCTCCGGCCTGTATTGTGCTGAATGAGCATGAAATGGCGCTGTATATGCAACACTTATTAAAGCAAGCAGGACAGGAGTTGCCAGATACTAAGCCGGTGTTGGAGATTAACCCTAGTCATCCTATCCTTGAAAAAATGACGAAGGAGTCTGATCAAGATCAGCTAGCAGCTTGGGCATTATTATTATTTGAGCAGGCGGTGCTGGCAGAAGGCGGGCAATTAGAAAACCCAGCGGACTTTGTTATGCGATTGAATAAGATTATTTTAGATATTGCAGCCTAAAGCTATGGATCAAACACCTTGGTGGCAACGACCTCTGGCTGAGTTGGATGAGCAGCAGTGGGAGCAACTATGTGATGGTTGTGGCAAATGTTGTATGGCTAAATTGGAAGACCCTGAAATCAAGACAATCTATTTCAGTAATGTAGCCTGTGAATTATTTGACTCGACTAGTTGTCGCTGTGGTGATTATGCACAACGTGATCAAGTGGTGAGTAATTGTCGTCGCTTAAGCCTCGATCGTCCTGAGGAGTTTGCATGGTTGCCAAGTAGTTGTGCCTATCGCTTACGCCTGCATGATCAAGCGCTGCCTGAGTGGCATCATTTACTCACTGGCTCTAAGGACACAGTGCATGAGTTGGGTCTATCGATGCAAGGCAAAGCCATTGCGGCAGAAGAGGCGGGGCCGGTAGAGCATCACATTATTGATATGACTAGTGAATAATGAACGGTCATGTCCTGGTTTTTTCGATTTAAAAGAACAATAAGCTTAAGCCAAAGCTTATGCTCGTGTAGATAGCGAAAAGTAAGAAATCGCTCCAACTGCGATAAGCACCAGCGTCTATTGGTTTTTTTAATGTAAGCAACATATAAACTCCTAGATGGTTTGGGTTTGTTGAGATTGGGCGTAGCCTAGGCTTGAATTGCTTCAGTTTAATTACATAATTATTTTATTTTTTTAATATAACCAATCGTCTCATTAGATATGCTCGAATCCATTCGTATCGATAAGTGGCTATGGGCCGCTCGCTTTTATAAGACGCGCAGTATGGCGAGTAAGGCTGTAGACGGTGGGCGAGTGCATGTGAATGGGTCGCGGGTTAAGGCGGCGCATAAGGTCAAGATCAATAATATTGTGCAGATTTCTAAGGATCACTTGAAACAAGAATTTCAGGTGTTAGCGATTGCGCAACAACGACGTAGTGCGGTAGAGGCTCAGCAGCTATATATTGAGAGTGAGGCCAGTGTTGCGCGGCGAGAGCAAGAGCAGATGCAGCGTAAGATTTTAAATCAAGGTATGCCGCAATCTGTCGGCAAGCCGAATAAACACGACCGGCGACGGATACGTGAGATTATTGGAAAATCATAAGGCTAGTGCAAGCAGGACTAAGCGCTGTAATTTTTCTCGATATAGTTCTGCACTAATTGCTGGAATTCACCACTGATATTATCACCGCGTAGAGTGCAACTTTTTTCACCATCGATATAAACCGGTGCTACTGGTGCTTCACCACTGCCGGGCAAGCTAATACCAATATCGGCCTGTTTGCTTTCGCCAGGTCCATTGACGACGCAGCCCATGACAGCCACTGACATATTTTCTACGCCAGGGTAGCGTGAACGCCAGTGCGGCATGGAATCTCTTAAATAGTTTTGGATGTCATTGGCTAAGTGCTGGAAATAATCACTGGTGGTGCGGCCACAACCTGGGCATGAGGTGACTGCCGGAGTGAAGGCGCGCAGGCCGATGGATTGTAGGATTTCTTGTGCAACGATGACTTCTTCACTGCGGCTGCCACCGGGTGCTGGAGTTAGTGACACACGCAAGGTATCGCCAATCCCTTGTTGTAGTAATACCGCCATGGCGGCTGTCGATGCAACAATACCTTTACTACCCATGCCCGCTTCAGTTAGACCTAGGTGCAAGGCATAGTCACAACGTGTGGCGAGCTCAGAGTAAACGCTAATCAGCTGTTGCACATCACTTAACTTGCAGGAAATAATAATTTTGTCATGCGCAAGCCCAATACGTTCGGCTTCTTTTGCGCTATCTAAGGCTGAGGCCATCAGTGCCTCATGCATGACATGTTCTACACTCAACGGGTTTTTTAGGGCCTGATTTTGATCCATCATCTGCGCCAGCACTTGCTGATCCAGGCTACCCCAGTTAACGCCGATGCGCACCGGCTTGTTAAACTCGCAGGCAGTTTCGATCATGCTGGCAAACTGGGCATCACGTTTTTTACCGCGCCCAACATTGCCTGGATTGATGCGGTACTTAGCTAAGATCTCGGCACATTCACGAACATCGCTTAGAAGTTTATGGCCATTGAAATGAAAGTCACCAATTAAAGGGACATCGACTTGCATTTGTTCAAGCCGATTTTTAATCTCGACAACCGCTTCAGCTGAGGCTTGGTTATTTACCGTGATGCGAATCATCTCAGAACCTGCACGAGCGAGGTCTGCGATTTGAGCTGCGGTACGTATTGCGTCAGCAGTATCGGTGTTAGTCATGGATTGGATGACAATCGGGGCGTTGCCACCGACCTGTACATGGCCAATCTGAACTGCAGTGGAGTGTCTTCGGTTTCGCATTATTTTATAATTATCACAATGGATGAGTGCCGAATTCTAGTAGAATCACGTTATCAGCTAAGGCCGGTAGTGTAACTAAGAATGCCAGATGAAACGAACCTAAGTAAGTGATATGACACAAAATATTTATCATCAAGAGCAACATCGTATCGATACATTAGGCCGAAGTTCGATTGAGATCTCACAAACGCTACATACGGCAGTAAGTTCCGCTGGTGTTGTCAGTGGTTTATGTCATGTTTTTATTCATCATACTAGCGCCTCATTGATGATTTGTGAGAACGCGGCGTCAGAAGTACGTGATGATTTGGAAAGTTTCTTCTCTCGATTAATCCCTGATGGTGACCCTTTGTTTAGCCATATCGATGAAGGTGCCGATGATATGCCAGCACATATTCGTTCTGTGTTGACGCAAACTGAACTAAGCATTCCAGTTATTGCCGGTCGTTTGGCGTTAGGGACCTGGCAGGGTGTCTATTTATGGGAGCATCGTACATCGCCGCATTTAAGAGATATCAGTATGACGATTCATGGTCTCGGAGCTTAGATTGAAGGCCTTCCGCGACCTAAAATGTATTAGCTTTGATTTTGATGACACTCTTTGGCCGGTGCAGCCAACAATTCTAGAGGCTGAACAGAGGTTGAATGAGTGGCTGAATCAATCCTGTCCACGTCTGATGCAAGAGCAGGATAGAGACAGTTTGCGCCTATATATGGCCGATTATGCTGAGCGTTTCCCGCAATATAATCATGATGTTACCTTGCGTCGGCTGAATGCCTTGTGTGAACTGATGCAGCAGTATCGTTATGAGACGGCATTGGCAGATCAAGCAATGGCTGTTTTTCGCCACTATCGGAATCAAGTCATACCCTTTGCAGATACCATCGCAACATTGGATCTATTGCGAGATCGCTATGTGCTTATAGGGATTACTAATGGCAATGCGCAGATTGAGCAGACAGCATTACAGGGTTATTTTGATTTCACCATCAGCGCTGGTGATGTTGGTGTTTTAAAGCCACATCCAGAGATATTTGAGCAGGCTATAGCGCAGGCAGGGGTAGAGCCAGCTCAGGTTTTGCATGTGGGTGATCATGCCCAGGCTGACGTTGTTGGAGCGTTGCGAGCAGGATGCAGGGCAGTATGGTTTAATGCTGCACGACGAGAATGGCCGGGCGGACAAAATCCAGACGCGGTGATTCATCGGTTGAGTGAGATTATCGATTTGCTGCAATAAGATAGAGCTTGTCGAAATGTTAATTTAAAAGGGAAAGAAACATGGCAGAAAAAAACGTCACCGAAATGACCTTGGAAGAGCGCGTTAAAACCTTAGAACGCCTGCATCGAAATGCACGTATCGCGATCATTATTCTAGTGGGTTACTTTATCTATGATGTTATTTCTCGTGATAGTGGTTCCGATATCATCTATGCCTATAAGATTAAGGCGAAGCAGTTCGAACTGGTGGATGGTGTTGGCACTATCTTTGCCAGTTGGAAAGTATTAGATGAAGAAAACTCGGAGGCAGCTATTGTCTTGGAAAATGCTGAAGGCCAGAAGTTGCGATTAACAGCTTCTGAGATCAGTTTACTCAGTGGTGGCAGTAACCCCAGTCCAGATGTGGTTATCGGTCGACAGGGTTTAGATACTAAGCCAGCACCATAAGTCTAAGCAGGCCTGTAGGTGGACCCTAGCGATAGCGCGCTATGATCTACCTTGGTGTAGTCGGCATTAACTGCCTTTTACGAATATCTCATGGTGGAGGGCAGCATGGAATTTGCGTCTAGCCTGCATATTCTGTTCGATACCATATAAAAACCGTTGCTGGTTTTCACTGCTATTCAAATAAGGTCGAGTTGCTGCTTCGATCATTTTTGAGTGTTCAACGTCCAAAGTGATATGACCGCTAAATAACTCTAAGGCATCTTCCGTTATACCGGGTATCTTTTTAAACCCTTCAAGTAGGTAGCTGTAATATTGAGGGATAGGCCATTCACTGGCAAAGCCGACTGCTGCTACTGCCGATAACCAGTCACCATTGCGCGTCAGCTGTTCCATGGTATCCATGTATTGGGCTAATTCAGGAAGGATTGGGTAATGCTCAGCATCTTGGATTTGGCAGCCGACTGCAGACATGAAATTACGGTACAACTGCATATGTGAGCGTGTGTTATCACCACAGCCATATTCATCATATAAAATATCTGAGAATACAAATTGAAGTTGCTCATCAGGGCATGAGCCTAAGGCGCTGGCTTGATACAGACGTGTTTTTAAAATATGAGGGTAGTACAGCGAAGCGAAGTGCTGCGCTTGGTCTAATTCAAATACTGTTATCTTTTTGAATTCAGTGATGTACGGATCATCAAATAGAGGGTGATTGTCTAATTGTAGTTTTACTTCCTTTAGGAAATTATCGGCACTCAAAGTTATCTCCTAAAAAACCATTATTTTATTCTGATTGTCGTATGCACTTCTCAACGCTATTTCTAGCTTGGCAGCTGCGACCACTGGAATCGGCAAACGCAATACTGAGTACAATAAAAATTATAACACCTACGCCTACTCTCACTGCTAGATATCCTATTTGATTAGGTTGGTAACTCATCTGTGTCCAGTTAGATGGCTATCAATCTATGACCTTAATTATATTAAGAGCAGCCCTGAATTTGCGCGCTTAGATGCATATGCGCACTATGCTGGTGCGTTGCACCTGCGGAAAAGACCTGGGCGGTACTTAATAGACTCATATGGTAGTTAGAGCAATTCTCATGCCACATAATATCGCTGTGGTAGAGATTGTTTTCTAGGGATGATCGAGTCAGTTCAAATCGAATATGGCTAAGGTTTTATTTAGGGTACTACATAATGCTTCAGCAGATAAGCTATCTATGCTAGGTCGAGGTCTATCGTGTACAGGTAGAGTGGAGTCGCTCACTCACATCGGCAATATGGACTGCCGATGTGAGTAGGACTCAAGTGATCAGGCTTAAGAGCTAGTGTTAAATAACCGATAGCATGGTTCGCGCTAGCGGCAGTCTTTAACGCTTTTAGCGTCCGATCTTAGTCAGGATGTTGCTACGAATGGTTGCAAGAAAGGCGCTAACAGCTTTTACATCTTTTGTTGTCATATTGGCAACGATTGTTTGTGTTACCTGCTCTAGACGAGCGGCACCCATGGTTGCAATCTTGCGTCCTTGGGCAGTTACATCGATCTCAACTACACGACGGTCATTAGTATTGTGAGTACGCTTAACAAGGCCACGTGACTCTAAGATATCTAGGCTGCGGCTGACAGTCGCACGTTCCATGCCTAGCTGCGATGCAACTTTTGATGGGCTATCAATATCATGTGAATTTAGGCAGTCTAAAATTAGCCACTGACTGTATTTGATATCTTGTTTTGCTAAACGATCATTGATTTCTAGGCGACATAGCGTGTGCAGGTGATCACTACAATGTAGGAATGCACGGGTTAAGTCCTTAAGGTCAGTAGAGGCTGGTTTTTTAGCTCTGCTCATAATTTTACATCCTTGTAAATTGGGTCGCCGAGTTTCTTGGCGATATGTTGTTTATTTGCATTCATCTGCAGTCGCGTTTTATATCATTATTCTTTTTTGAATTGAAGTAAATGTTTTAAGCGTCAATGATTAACACTGATTAATTAAAACAGTGTACTTGCCTAATGCTAATNCTNTNCTCTACNGAGAATATAGTTAAGAAAAGTAATTTGATTAATTAGATATGCACTAATAAACAGCAATATAAGGATTTTCATGGCGTAGCTATAAAGTAAATTTAATTAACTATGCATAATGCAGANAAATGATATTTGATTAAATAAAATAAATTGATTATTTACTAATGACCTTAGGAAATGAATCGAATGTTACTTAATTGGGAGACTAAAGTAGTTTTATGTCAGTTTGTATCGGACTAATACAGTCTGGTCTAGTGATTCTTACCGATAGATTTATGTGGGATGAATCACATGAAGTGGTGCCCCGAGTAGGAGTCGAACCTACGGCCTTCCCCTTAGGAGGGGGACGCTCTATCCAGCTGAGCTATCGGGGCG